>OMAW01001335.1_pt1 | contig 9686 bp, 7 predicted proteins | sample 1644731 | NCBI WGS metagenome assembly OMAW01 (sample SAMEA103958133, study PRJEB25191) | human gut metagenome | biome: human-associated habitat [ENVO:00009003]; feature: intestine environment [ENVO:2100002]; material: feces | place: Germany | collected 2013/2015 | reverse complement strand
TCCGCCGCTATGCGGCGGAAAACGGGGAATTTTTTCGTTTCTGCACAGAAACGCCGATTTTGGCCCGCATTTTGCTATAAGCCGCTCATAAAGCGGTACAGGCATGTCATAAGCTGAACGTTAAGAGAGCTATTCTCTGATCCTTTGGCTGTTTTGTCAATGATCGGTGCACATTTCTTGTGTGTTTTCCCCATTTTTACCACAAACGGCAAGTTTCATTTGACTTTGTCCGCTGTGGGGACTATGCTGTAAGCAAGGATTGGAAACGTTACCGGTAAGGTTTCCGGAATCATCGCAGGGGGCGCGTCGGCATGACCATCAAGGATATTGCAAAGCTTGCAGACGTGAGCGTCAGCACCGTCTCCCGCGTGCTCAACGACCGTCCGGACGTGAGTGAGGATTCCCGCAGGCGGGTCCGCGCCGTCATCGAGGCGCACCGGTATGTGCCGAACAACAGCGCCCGTGACCTCGTCAAAATTCGTTCTGACGCGGTCGGCCTTGTGGTGCGCGGTGTGCAGAACCCCTTCTACACCGACATCATTCACGCCATCGAGCAAAAGCTCGACGCTTCGGGCTACACGATGGTCATGCGCCAGATCCCATCGGGCGACGACGAGATTCAGTGCGGTGCGGTGATGGAAAAGGAAAAGCGCCTGCGCGGCATCATCTTCCTCGGCGGGCGCAGCGATTATTCGCCCGAAGAGGTTTCGCTTCTCGGCGTGCCCTATGTCTGCTGCTCCTACACCAACTCCTACGGTACGCTTCCGCCGGAGTCGTACTCCTCCGTCTCCATCGCCGACGAGCAGGAGGCCTACCGCGCGGTCAGCGAGCTTTACAAAAACGGTCACCGCCGCATCGCCGTGCTGACCGCCGATCCCGACGACAGCTCGATCTCCCAGCTCCGCTATTTGGGCTATCAGCGCGCGCTGCGCGATTTTGGTCTCACGGAGCATCCGGAGGACCTGATCTGTGCCGAAGACTTCACCATTGCCAACGCCTACGCCGCCATGCAAAAGCGTCTGCGCTCCCCCGCCGATTTTACGGCTGTCTTCGCCATCGCGGACGACATGGCCATCGGCGCGATGCGCGCCCTGCGTGAAAGCGGCTGCTCCATCCCCGAGGACTGCTCCGTCATCGCCATCGACGGCATCAGCGTCTCGGAATACATTCATCCCATGCTCACCACCCTCTGCCAGCCCATGACCGCCATGGGAGAGGCGAGCGTCGAGATCCTGCTCGACATCATCGAGGGACGCGGCGTTCATCGCCACGTCACTCTGCCGACCGCGCTACGCGAGGGTGCGTCCGTGCGGCAGCCCAAGCACCGATTTTCCCGCGGGAACCCGCGTGAAAATAAATTTGAAAAGGAGTATTGATGAAATGAAAAAGTATCTTGCAATGATCCTTGCTCTTGTCATGGCGCTTTCTCTCGTCGCCTGCGGCGATAAGAAGGATGACTCCACTGACAACAGCGACGGCGATACTGCCTCCGGCCGCGTCTACTGGCTGAACTTCAAGCCCGAAGCCGACGAGGCCCTGCAGAAGGTCGCCGCCATGTACACCGAGAAGACCGGCGTGCCCGTCACCGTCGTGACCGCCGCTTCCGGCACCTACAACGAGACCCTGACCGCCGAGATGGACAAGTCCGCTCCCCCGACGCTGTTCGTCGTGGGCAACCAGGCCGCTGTCGACACCTGGGGCGACTACTGCTATGACCTGAGCGGCACCGCCGTTGCCAACGAGCTCAACACCGACGCCTACAACCTCTATGACGCCGACGGCAAGCTCTGCTCCATCGGCTACTGCTACGAGTGCTACGGCATCATCGTCAACGAAGATCTGCTCGAAAAGGCCGGCTACACGCTTGGCGACATCACGAACTTTGAGACTCTCAAGGCCGTCGCTGAGGACATCCACGCTCGTGCTTCCGAGCTCGGCTTCGACGCCTTCACCTCCTCTTCCATGAGCGACGATTCCAGCTGGCGCTTCACCGGCCACCTCGCGAACCTCGAGTATTACTACGAGTCCGTGGACGATCCCGACGCCTGGAAGGAATGCCCGTCTTCCATCAAGGGTACCTACATGCAGAACTACAAGAACCTGTGGGATCTGTACATCAACAACAGCGCCGTGAATCCTGCTGATCTCGCTGCCGGCGGCTTTGACGCGGCGGACGAGTTCGGCAAGGAGCAGGCCGTGTTCTATCAGAACGGCTCCTGGGAGTGGGCCAAGCTCACCGGTACCGGCGACGGTCAGTACGGTCTTGACAACCTGTCCATGATCCCGTTCTACTGCGGTGTTGCGGGCGAAGAGAACGCGGGTCTCAACTGTGGCACCGAGAACTGCTGGGCTGTTAACGCCAAGGCTTCCGAGGAAGACATTCAGGCTACGCTCGAATTCATGAACTGGATGGTCACCGATCCCGAGGCCTCCCGTATGCTGGTCGATGAATTCGCCGCCATGCCCTATAAGCAGGCTGCCGAATCCACCAACGGCTTCCTCGCCGACGCCAACGACTACACCACCAACGGCAACTACATCATGCCCTGGGTCACCAACTTCCAGCCGAACGTTGATGCTTACCGCGCTGCGCTCGTCTCCGCGATGAACCAGTACGACGCCGACCAGAGCGATGCCAACTGGGAGCTCGTCAAGACTGCGTTTGTCGACGGCTGGGCCACGCAGTACGCTGCCGCCAACGGCTAAGCCGCTTTTAAAAAAGCAAGCGCATCTGAAAAGCACAAATGAGAGGGGCGGGCGATTTCGCCCGTCCCTCCCTGCATATCACGGCGAGCGCCGCATGAAGCGCCCGCCGTGCAGAAACAAAAGCAATATTCTATCTTTGGCTGGGAGTTGATCGAATTGAAACATAAGCACAGCAACGCTGCGGTCAACAGCTCGATGATCCGCCGCCCGATCCGCCGCTGGTTCCCGCTCTTTATGGGACCCATGGTCTGCGCGTTCATCATCGGCTTTGTCTATCCGTTCTGCAAGGGCATCTATCTCTCCTTCTGCAAATTCAAGGTCACGAGCGACGCGCATTTTGTCGGCCTTGAAAACTACCGCCGCGCGTTCCAGGATGCGAGCTTTGTGCATTCGTTCTGGTTCACGGCGCTGTTTGCCGTCATATCGCTCGTGCTCATCAACGTGCTGGCCTTTGCGGTGGCCTACGCGCTCACGCAGGGCATCAAGGGCAGCAACCTGTACCGCACGGTGTTCTTCATGCCGAACCTCATCGGCGGCATTGTGCTGGGCTACATCTGGTCGATGATCTTCGACGGCATCCTCTCGCGCTACGGCACGTCGATCCTGCTCAACACGAAGCTCGGCTTCTGGGGTCTCATCATCCTGATGTGCTGGCAGCAGATCGGCTACATGATGATCATTTACATCGCGGGCCTGCAAGCCGTGCCCGAGGACATGCTCGAGGCCGCGAAGATCGACGGCGCGAGCCGCTGGCAGACGCTTTGGAAAGTCACGATCCCGAATGTGATGCCCTCCATCACCATCTGCACGTTCCTCTCTCTTACGAATGGCTTCAAGCTCTTCGACCAGAACCTCGCCCTCACGGGCGGCCAGCCCTATACCATCCTGTCCGACGGCAGCTCGATCAAAGAGACCGAAATGCTCGCGCTGAACATTCTCAACACGTTCTACGGGCAGAATGCCAACTCGCGCGGCACCGCGCAGGCCAAGGCCGTGCTGTTCTTCATTTTGGTCGCGACCATCGGTCTTCTCCAGCTCAGTGCCAACCGCAAAAAGGAGGTGCAGCAGTAATGAACAAGCACTCTCTTTCCGCAGAAGCCCGCCGCAAGACGATCCTCTCCATCGTGCTCGGCGTCATCTGCGTCATCTATGTGCTGCCGGTCCTCACGGTGGTCATCAACTCCTTCAAGCTCAACACCTATGTCAAGACCGACACGTTCGCCCTCCCGAACGCGGAGAGCTTTGCCGGCTGGGCGAACTTCATCAAGGGCCTGACGTTCGGCAACTACCCGTTCTTAAAATCCGCCGGCTACAGCTTATTTATCACCATCGTCTCGACCGCGCTGATTTTGCTCTGCACGTCGATGGCCGCGTGGTACATCGCGCGCGTGGACAGCAAATTCTGCCGCATGGTCTATTATCTCTGCGTCTTTTCGATGGTCGTACCGTTCCAGATGGTGATGTTCACACTGTCGAAGACGGCCGATACCCTCAAGCTCAATACCCCCTGGACCATCCCCATCATCTACCTCGGCTTTGGCGCGGGGCTTGCGATTTTCATGTTCGTCGGCTTTATCAAATCCATCCCGCTTGAAATTGAGGAGGCGGCCGCCATCGACGGCTGCGGCCCGCTGCGCACGTACTTCTCCGTCGTGCTGCCGATGCTGCGGCCCACGATGATCTCTGTCGGCATTCTCGAGATCATGTGGGTGTGGAACGACTATCTGCTGCCCTATCTCGTGCTCGACCGCACGAAGTACATGACCATCCCCATCCACATCCAGTACCTCAAGGGCAGCTACGGCACCGTCGACCTCGGCGCGACGATGGCGCTGATCCTGCTGAGCATCATCCCTGTCATCGTGTTCTATCTGCTGTGCCAGAAGTACATCATCAAGGGCGTGGCCGCAGGCGCGGTAAAGGGTTAACGCCTTTCATCCTTCATTTTCCAGAAAGAAGTGGTTCCATTGATCGAACGTTCCTCCGGCATTCTGATGCCGATCTCGTCCCTCCCCTCGCCTCACGGCATCGGCACGATGGGCAAGGCCGCCTATGACTTTGCCGACTTTCTCGCCGCTGCGGGGCAGAAATACTGGCAGCTCTTGCCGCTCGGCCCGACGAGCTACGGCGACTCGCCGTATCAGAGCTTTTCGTCCTTTGCGGGTAACCCGTATTTCATCGACTTGGACTTGCTCGTCAAAGATAAGCTCCTGACGCGCGCGGAGGTCAACGCCTGTGATTGGGGCGACGATCCCCGCTATGTCGACTACGGCAAAATCTACGCGAGTCGCTTCACGCTGCTCGAAAAGGCCAAGATGCGCGGCTTTACGCGCGACCGCGAGGCCGTCACGGCATTTGAGCGGGAAAATGAGCGCTGGCTGCCGAACTACGCCCTCTTCATGGCGCTCAAGCGCCACTTCGGCATGAAGTCTTGGACGGAATGGGACGACGAGGACATCCGCTGCCGCACAAGCAGCGAGGTCATCGAGCGCTACCGCGCCGAGCTGCGCGAGGATGTGGAGCTTTTCACTTACATTCAGTTTCTCTTCTTCCGCCAGTGGGAGGCACTCAAGGCGTACATCCACTCGCTCGGCATCCGCATCATCGGCGACCTGCCCATCTATGTGGCGATGGACTCCGCCGACGTGTGGGCAGAACCCGAAATGTTCCAACTCGACGAGCACAACGTGCCCACCGAGGTCTCCGGCGTCCCGCCTGACTGCTTCAGCGAGGACGGGCAGCTCTGGGGCAACCCGCTCTACAACTACGAGGCCATGGCGAAGGACGGCTTCGGCTGGTGGATCCGCCGCATCGGCGGCGCGCAAAAGCTCTACGACGTCATCCGCATCGACCATTTCCGCGGCTTCGAGAGCTACTGGGCCATTCCCTACGGCGAGACGACCGCCAAAAACGGCCGTTGGGTCAAGGGCCCCGGCATGTCGCTCGTCGGCGTGCTGACCGGCTGGTTCCGCGACCTCGATTTCATCGCCGAGGACCTCGGCTATCCCTCGCCCGAGGTCGTGCAGCTGCTCTCCGATTCCGGTCTTCCCGGCATGAAGGTCCTCGAGTTTGCGTTCGACTCGCGCGACCCGAGCGACTACCTGCCGCATAGCTGCAACTTCAACAGCATTTGCTACACCGGCACGCACGACAACGCACCCCTCACCCTCTGGCGCACGGAGACGGATAAGGCGGACATCGCGTTCGCGAAGAAGTACCTCGGTCTCAATGACGAGGAGGGCTTCAACGCCGGCATCATCCGCGGCGGCATGAGCTGCCAGAGCAGGTTGTTTGTCGCACAGATGCAGGACTATCTGGGCCTTGGCAAGGGCTGCCGCATGAACACCCCCGGCACGAGCAGCGGCAACTGGCAGTGGCGCATGCTGAGCGGCGAGGCGAGCAAAAAGCTCGCAAAGTCCATCCACGAGACGACCCGCATCTACGGGCGCCTGTAAGGAAAATATGGCACGGCGGTTTTGGGCATACGCCCAAAACCGCCGTGTTTCGTTATATTTCGACAGAATATTACGAATTGTATTTATTTTTTGACGGAAAAAGAGATCTGGGTATTGCCCTGCTCTCACTTTTTCAATTCACAGGAGTAACAGTTTGCTGTAGTCCAGTGCAACGCGGACGGCTGCCCCCGCTTGCAGATCACTTTCATGTCCAACAGTGATACGCAGCATCGGCGCGCCTTCGGCGCTGCCCTCCGGACGCAGCAGGAGAATGTTCTCCTCCACGCCGAGGATCATGCGGCAGACGGTGCAGCTCATGGCGCCGTTCTCGCTCATGGTGACGGCATTGTCTGGAATGCCAATCGTCGTAAAGGTATTTTCCATGCCAGCAAGCGGCAGCGCCACGTTCCACTCGGGCAGGTAGACTTTGCCGTCTCTCGCCTCGGCGGCGAAGAAGTTCTTGCAGCCCGCGAGGCGCGCCGCGCTGACGCTGCCCGGATGGCGGATCATCTCGTCCATCGGCGTGACCTCGCCGGTCCGGCCGTCTTCCATCACGCAGACGCTGCGGCAGTTGCGGTAACACTCATCGCGGTCGTGGCTGACCCAGAGGATGGGGCCGTTGAACGTCGCGAGCAGGTCGGCAAGCTCGATCTCAAGATTCCACTTTAAGTAGCTGTCCAGCGCGGAGAACGGCTCGTCGAGCAAAATCGCCTCCGGCTCAGAGCACAAAATACGCGCGAGCGCCACGCGCTGCTGCTGGCCGCCGGAGAGCTGCGCGGGATGCTTTTTCTCAAGCCCCTCAAGGCGGAACATACGAATCTTCTCCGCCAGCACGCGGCGCTTTTCCGCCTTGTCTCCGCTGCGGATGCCGCAGAGGATATTCTGCTCCACGCTCATGTTCGGGAACAGCGCGTACTGCTGGAAAAGATACCCGACCCTGCGCTGCTGAGGCGGCAGATTGATCTTCTTCTGGCTGTCAAACAGCACGCGGCCGCCGAGCACGATGCGCCCGCGGTCGGGCGTCACGATGCCTGCGATGCACTTTAATGTCATGCTCTTGCCGCAGCCCGAGGCACCGAGCAGCGCCATCGTCTCGTCCGGCGCTTCAAACTGTGAGCGCAGATGAAACGCGCCAAGCTTTTTTTCAATATCGACAGACAAACTCATCTTCTCGCCCTCCTCGCCTTGCTCGCATCCGTGAGAAAGTCACGCCGCTCGAGCATGTTGACCGCCAGCAGCACGACGGCGGAGATCGCAATATTGACCAAGACCCACTTCGTCGCCAGCACATCGTTGTTCGTCTGCCAGAGCTGATAGACCGTTGTGGAGATCGTCGCGGTCTTGCCGGGTGTGTAGCCCGCGATCATGCTCGTCGCGCCGTATTCGCCAAGTGCTCTGGCAAAGGCCAGCACTGTGCCGGCCAGCACGCCCTGACGGCAGTACGGCATGCGGATACGCCAGAAAATGTAGGTATTCGACAGGCCCAGCGTCTGTCCAGAATAGGCCAGCGTCTCGTCAAAAGACTCGAACGCGCCGCGCACCGTGCGGTACATCAGCGGGAAGATGACGACCACCGTGGCAAAGATAGCCGACCACCAGGTCATGACCATCTTGACGCCGAACGTTTCGAGCACCCACGCGCCGATGACGCGCTTGGGGCCGAACACGCGCAGCAGCAGATAGCCCACGACCGTCGGCGGCAGCACGAGCGGCAGCGTCAGAAGCACATCGAGCACACCTTTGACCAGGCGCGGAAGCTTTGCGATATAATAGGCGGCAAAAATGCCGGCAAAGAAAATAACGACCGTGGAGATCGCCGCAATGCGCAGCGAGTTCCATAAGGGGTACCAATCCATAGAGCACCTGCCTTTTGCCGCCAGCGGCGGCAGATTTGCAAAGGGGACCATTCTTAGCGTAAGAATGGCCCCCTTTGTATCCCCCAAGAAGCGCAAGGGGCTGTTACACCGTCGCGGCATTACGATTCCCGCGCCTCTTTGGGCGCGCCAATCGTGCCGCTTCCTCGAAACCGGCTCGCTTCATCCGCCACTGGCGGCGCTTCGCCGGTTTCCCTTGACCCCAAGGGTGCCGTGGATATCGCACTTTTCAGTAAAGTGTGATACTGCTTTTTCTAAACGACTTGGTCTGCTTCTATCTCCGCTGTCGCTGCTGCCCGTTTTATCGGGTCAAATCAGTCTGCGGTATGTAGAAGTCTCAGCCAATTTTAGTTAGCGGGGGAGAAGCCGACGCTCTCGAACACGGACATGGCGTCAGCGGTCTGGAGGTAGTCGAGGAAGGCCTGGGCGGCTTCTTCCTTTTCGCCCTTCAGGACGGCGGCGGGATAGATGACCTGGCCGCACATCTCGGCGGTGGCGCTGTCGACGACTGTGAGGCCGGCGGAGCAAGCGTCGGTGGCGTAGATGATGCCGCAGTCAGCGCTGGCCTCGCTCACCTGAGTGGTAACTTCCTTGACGTTGTTGCCGTAGGTCAGAGAGTCGGCGAGAGCCGCTTCGTCAAGGCCATAGTAGGCGAAGATCTTCTGGGTGTACTGACCCACGGGCACATCACTGTTGCCCATGCAGAACAGGATATCCTCTGCCTTCAGGTGCTCGGCCAGTGCGTCAAAGCTGTCAATGCCCTTGTCGCTGCCCTCCGGCACGCAGAGCACCACCTTGTTCTCCAGCAGGTTCACGCGGCTGTCGGCATCCACAAAGTCAAGGCCGTCCTCGTTCACATCGGCAGAAGCAGTGATGTCCAGCTGGTTCATCTGCTTCTGACCGGCGGAGATGAACAGGTCGCAGTCCGCGCCTTCCTGGATCTGGGTCTTGAGGGTGCCGGAGGAGTCGAAGTTGAAGCTGAAGGTCACGCCGGGGTTCTCGGCAGAGTAGGTCTCGCCGATGGCGGTGAGGGTCTCGGTGAGGGATGCGGCGGCAAACACGATCAGCTCCACACTCTGGCTAGCCTCCGAGGAAGCGGCGGCAGAGGAAGCCACGGACGATGCTGCGCTGGAAGCAGCACCGCCGCAGGCGGTGAGGGCAGCAGCTGCACCGGCCATACCGGCAGCGGCCAGAAAGCTCCGTCGGGAAATGCGATGGTCGTTCATCTCTGTTTCTCCTTACTTTAAGTGAAAAAATAGTATATTTCTACGCCCCGTAAAGGAAAACAGGGCAGGAAACCTTACTTACGGGCGCACTCGCCGTCCAGACCCGCGGCGATGCGTACCCCGTGCTCCAAGCTGGGCAGGATGTACTCCAGGTTCTCCTGCACTGCCTTGGGGCTGCCCGGCAGGTTGACGATCAGGGTCTTGCCGCGCAGCACGCTGACGCCGCGGCTCAGCATCCCGCGTGGGGTGATGCTCAGGCTGTGGTAGCGCATAGCTTCGGCAATGCCGGGGGCGTTGCGGTCGGCCACAGCACAGGTGGCTTCCGGGGTGATGTCCCGGGGGGAGAAGCCGGTGCCGCCGGTGGTCACTACCAGGCACAACGCCAGTTCATCGCTACAGCGGATGAGTTCTGCCTGGATGACGGC
>OMAW01001330.1_pt1 | contig 9726 bp, 7 predicted proteins | sample 1644731 | NCBI WGS metagenome assembly OMAW01 (sample SAMEA103958133, study PRJEB25191) | human gut metagenome | biome: human-associated habitat [ENVO:00009003]; feature: intestine environment [ENVO:2100002]; material: feces | place: Germany | collected 2013/2015 | reverse complement strand
CCATGCCCAGCCGTAGTGGCGGCGCAGGGCGGTGGTCTGGTCGTTCTGGTCGTTGTAGCTGGCAGGTACCGCGATGGGCTGGGCGTCCGGCAGGGGCTTTGCGGGGTCGAACTGGGTTTCCGCGCAGCTGCCCAGCGCAAACGCCCATGTGCCGTCAAGGCTCAGCTTCAAGCGCGCTTCATTCTGTTCAGGATATAACATAACGCTTTCCCTCTATTTCTGCAAAAAATGCGGGGCGCGGGTACTGCCCACGCCCCGCTTACGGGTGATTTGTTTAGCCCTTGATGCCGGTGGATGCCACGCCCTGCACAAAGTACTTTTGCAGGGAGAGGAACACGATCAGCACCGGGATCAGTGCCACCACAGAGGCCGCCATGATCAGGCCGTACTCTGCAGAATACTGGGTGATGAACATACGCAGACCAATCTGGATGGTCTTGAGTTCGGTCTTGGTCAAGTAGATCAGGGGGCCAAGGAAGTCGTTCCAGGTGTTCACAAAGGTGAAGATGGTCAGGGTGGACAGGGCGGGCAGGCTGAGCGGCAGCATGATGTGCCACCAGATGCCGTACTCGCTCAGGCCATCAATGCGGGCAGCCTCACACAGCTCGGTGGGCACGCCCTCGTAGAACTGCTTCATCAGGAACACGCCGAAGGCGCTGAAGGCCTGCAGGCACATAATGGCCAGATGGGTGTTGTTCAAATGCCACGAGCTCATCATCATGAACTGGGGCACCATGTAGGCCTGCCAAGGCACTGCAATGGTGGCAATGTAGCCGAGGAAGAGCGCGTTTTTGCCCTTGAACTGCATCTTAGCAAAGGCGTAGGCTGCAAAGGAGGAAGTGAACAGCTGCAACAGGGTGACCACCACGGTGATCTTGACCGTGTTTTTCACAAAGGTCAGCAGCGGAATCTGGGTCCAGATGTCCACATAGTTCTGCCAGCGGGGATTTTTGGGGATCCACTGGATAGGGAAGCCGAACACGTCCTTATTCAGCTTAAAGGAGGAGGACAGCATCCACAAAAAGGGCAGCAGCATACAAGCTGTGATGACGATGAGGAAGAAATAGATCAGGAACTTGGAGATGAAATTGCGGCGCTTCTGAGAGGCCTCGGTCTTGATAATAGCAGCAGACATGGTTCTTCCTCCTTTCTCAGTTCTCGCCCTTGGAGCCGCGGAACTGGATGATGGTAACGATCAGCACCAGTACGAACAGCACCATGGAAATTGCACTTGCGTAGCCGTATTTCGGGGTATTGACGAAGGCCACATTATAGATGTAGTACACCAGCGTCATGGTAGCAGTACCGGGGCCGCCCTGCGTGATCATGTACATCTGGTCGTAGACCTTGAAGCCGGAGATGGTGAGCATGATGACCACAAAGAAGGTGGTAGGCCGCAGCTGGGGCAGAGTGATGTGCCAGAACTGCTGCCAGCGGTTTGCACCGTCCAGCTCGGCGGCTTCGTTCAGGTCCGGGTTGCAGCCCTGCAGGCCGGCCAGATAGATGACCATGTAGTAGCCCATGTTCTTCCACACGCTGAACAGGATGACCGTGATCATGGCGGTGTCCTTGCCGGCAGCCCAGCGGGGCAGGTTTTCCACCGCCACGCCGAAGAACTGGTTCAGGATCATGTTGATGGGGCCCATGGAGGGGTTGAAGATCATGTTCCACACCGCTGCCACCGCCACCAGCGAAGCAACGTAAGGGAAGAACGCCACGGTGCGGAAAAAGTTGCGCAGCTTCACGTTCTGGTTCAGCAGCACAGCCATGGCCAGCGAGCAGGCCAGCGTCAGCGGCACCGTGCCAATGACGTAGACGATGGTATTTTTCAGCGCCGCCTGAAAAATTTTATCGGTGGTAAAGAGTTTTACAAAGTTCTTCAGACCGATAAACTCGATGGCGTGGCGGCCGTCCCATGCGCAGAAGGCCAGCGCAATGGCAAACACCATGGGCACCAGCGTAAACACGCAGAAGCCAATGAAGTTTGGCGCAATGAAGGAATACGCGATCAGGGAATCGCGGGTCGATTTTTTTAGCACTTTACGGGGAGTTTTATTCTGGACAGCAGCACTCGCCATAAAAGAGCCTCCTTTCCCGGAAGTATAACCATTTTTCCAAAAAATGAGCGGGGCGGGCGCTGTGCATACCCGCCCCGCTCGGACAGGGCTTTTTTCCGATGCTCGTCCACCGGAAAATGAATGGGGATCGAAAATGATGAAGAAGGAGAACCGCAACGTATTGCGGAAAACGCTTTATCAGCCGAGAACTGCGGGAACCTGATCGTTCATGTTCTGGATGCCCTCGTCCACGGTCTCGCTCATGGTCATAATAGCATCGTGCTCGGCGTTCAGAATGGTCTCGATATCAGATGCGTACTGGGTGTAGGGCATCTCCAGATAAACGTTGCTGGTGGTCAGTGCATCCACAGAGTTGCTGTCCTCGGGGAAGCCTTCGGTGGACTTGATGATCTCGGCGGTAGCAGCGGAGCCGCAGGCCGGGAAGGTGCCGGTCTTGGCAATGGCCTGTGCGCCCTCTTCAGAGACACACCAGTTGATGAAGTCGGCAGCGGCCTCTGCCTTGGGAGAATCGGCGTTGATGGCCAGGCTGGTCACAGTGCCCAGAGTAGAACCGGCAGGTGCGCCGTCCGGATGAGGATACTTGACGATGCCGAAGTTGACGGGCTGGACACCGTTGGAGGCAGCCTCCGCATTGTACTTCTGCAGGGTAGCGATGAACCAGGAGCCCATGTTGCACATGGCAGCCTGGCCGTTCTCAAAGGCACCGGAGTAATGCAGACCGGAGGTCTTCTGCTCGCCGTAGTTGGGGATAACACCGTCAGCCTGCTCGGACAGGACCTGCTCGTAGTAAGGCTTCAGGAAGTCGTAGTTGCCGTCGATAACGGTGTGCTGGCCGTCCAGGATGCCGAACAGCGTGGTGGCAGAACGCCAGGTGTGGTAGATGTTGCCGTAGACACCGGCCTTTTCATTGACCTCGCGGATCTTGGCGTCGAAGTCCGCCATCGTCATATCGTTGGTGGGGTACTCGACACCGGCCTGATCGAAGATGTCCTTGTTGTAGTAGACGACCCAGAAGTCAGAGCGGAACGGGACAGCGTAATAGTTGCCGTCCTGGGCAGTCAGCTGCTCCAGAACGCCGTTGAACTTGCTCTCGTCAGTGGTCAGCTTGCCGTTCAGGGGCTCGAGCATGCCGAGGTTGATCAGGTTGGAGTAGCCGGGGATGTCCTTGATGGACAGAACGTCCAGCTCACCGTTGCCGCCAGCCAGCTGGGTAGCCAGCTGGGTCATGTAATCGGTGGAGCCCAGGTCGGTCATCTCGATGGTGACGTTGGGGTGGCTCTCCATATAGCCGTCAGCCAGAGCCTGCCAGTAAGCAGTGGAGTCCTTATCCCACAGGGCCCAGTTCAGGGTGACAGCCTCGTCGCCGGAGCCGGTGCTCTCGGCAGTGGCCTCGGTGGAAGAAGCGGTGCTCTCCGCGGTGGAAGCGGTGTCAGCGGTAGAGTCGCCGGAACCGCCGCAGGCGGCCAGGCTCAGGGCCATGGTACCTGCCAGGCCGAGAGCTGCAATCTTCTGCATTTTACGCATAATGTTTCTCCTCCTAATAAGAAAACATTTTTCGGGATCCAGGCTTGTCCCCTCATGGGGGCCTGTCCCTTTCGTTGCCATTATAATACATCATCTTCCCGTCGAAATGGATGGTTTTTTTTGGGTTCGGTTTGCAAATTTTACGGCAGTTCCCCAATCGCGGCGGAAAAACCTGTACTTTTTTAAGAAACCTGCAATATTTATCTTTCCCTACAGTTCTCCCTGTCTGTGCATGCGTCGTTTTGTCTGTTTTGTACATTTTTGCGCTTGACACGCCTATTATAATAAGGTATCTTTTTATAAACGGCGGTGTGTTTTCTTCCCCGCTTTCCTGCATGATCTGCATTTTTATTTACATATTTACATAGAGGAGCCTTCATGGACAAGCTGAAATTCCGCCGCAGCGGTATCCAGGCACGGGTGCTGGCGCTTACGATGTTTTTTACGCTGGGCGCATCCCTGGTCATCGCCGCCAGCAATATGCACCAGATGACCGCCGAGTGGGAGCGCACGACGATCCTGAACGCCGAGTATGCCCTGCAGACCGCGGCATCGGCCATCCGCCGGGATGTGGATGAGATCGACGACCTGGCCGGCTGGTGCGCCTACAACCCCGGCATGCGCACCTACCTGCTGACCGGCGACACCGCCAGCAACCAGGCGCTGTCGATGTACCCGACATTGACCGCCAAGTTCAACTCGATGCGCACGATGGCCTACATCCAGCGCTTTCTGCTCATCAACGCCTCGGGGCGGCAGATGATGTTCGGCACGGCGGCCACCAATGCCGTGACCCTGACGCCGGATACACTGCAGCGCATTCCCGGTTACGATTCGCCCAATACCGGATGGGACTGCATTCTCCGCGACCCGCTGGCCCTGAACTCCCAGGCTGCCAACACGATCCCCGTCACCCACACCCTGACCCTGCCCGGCACAGACCGCACAGCCCATGTCTGTATCTTTGTCTCCCCTTCCCTGATCCTTTCCCCGCTGCGCAGCTTCACCCTGGCCGACGGCGGACAGCTGTATTGGGAAATGGGCGAAAACCTCTACACGATCAACGGCAGCCTGCTGTCCGCGCTGAACGGCTCCATCGCCGACTTTGACGATGCCGTCCCGCTGGACAGCAACACGCTCGACCCGAACACCGAGGTCTACACACGCGGGTCCGGCAGCAGCGCACAGCTTGTTGTGCGGTATCCCATCGGCATCCATGAGCTGTACCTGATCGAGGTGCTGCCCAACGGCCCCACACAACGGCAGATCACCTTCGTGTCGGTGCCGCTCCTCATCAGCCTGACAGCCATCCTGCTGCTGGGCTGCTCACTGGCGTTCCTGCTGCACCGGATGATTGCCCACCCGATCTCGGCGCTGCAGAGCCGCATTGAAAAAATCAGCGGCGGCGATTTCTCTGCCGACCCGGATATTGAGTGGGACAACGAGCTGGGCGACATTGGACGCGGCATCAACAGCATGTCGGCCGGCGTCACTGCGCTGATGGAGCACCGCCTCGAGGACGAAAAGCAGAAGCAGGACCTCGAATACCGGATGCTGCAAAACCAGATCAACCCGCACTTCATTTATAATACGCTCAACAGCATCAAGTGGATGGCGACCATCCAGCACGCCCCCGGCATTGCCGAAATGGTCATGGCGCTGTCCCGTCTGCTCAAGAGCATCTCCAAGAGCAACGAGCGCCTTGTGCCGCTGTATGAGGAGTTCGCCCTGCTGAACGACTATTTCACGATCCAGCAGTACCGCTACGGCGGCACGATCACGCTGGACGTCAGCTATATCGAGGATGAGTCGCTGAACCACAGCTGCTTGATCCCGCGGTTCACTTTGCAGCCCCTCGTCGAGAACGCGATCTTCCACGGCATTGAGCCGAAAGGCAGTGCCGGGGAGGTCACACTGCGGGTCGAGCGCGACACCGCGAACGGCGATGTGCTCATCCACCTGACGGACGACGGCGTCGGCATGACGCCGGAGCAGGCCGCAAAGGCCCTGCAGGAGCCCGGCCCCGAGGAGGCCGCCGCCAAATACCGCCATGTGGGCATGTGGAATGTCCACAAGCGGCTGCAATACAGCTTTGGCGAGGCCTACGGCCTGAGCATTGAGAGTGAGCCCGACATCGGCACAACGGTAACAATCCGTCTGCCGGGCCCGGACGGCCAAAAATAAAGGGGGTTTTCTTGTGACCAGAGTCTTGCTTGTAGACGATGAGCCGCTGGTCCTGATCGGTATGCAGGGCATGCTGAACTGGGCCGCGCTGGGCTATGAGGTCGTCGGCACCGCCCGCAACGGTGCCGAGGCGCTCAGAGCCGTTCAGGAGAAGCAGCCGGACATCGTGGTTTCCGACATCCGTATGCCGGTCATGGACGGCTTTGCGCTTGCGGAAGCCTGCCATAAGGACGGCTCCGCTCTGCCGGCCTTCATCATGCTGACGAGCTATGAGGAGTTCGATTATGTCAAACGCAGCATGCGTCTTGGCGTTGTGGACTACCTTGTCAAGATCGATCTGACCGCCGACAGCCTGACCGCAGCGCTGGAGCACGCCCGCGCCACTGCCGAAAAAGAAAAAAAGCTGCGGATGCCATCCCCTGCCCCGGTCAGCCTCGACACCTTCCGGGACCGGTTGTTTCTGCAGCTGTACGGCGGGCTGTTCACGGATCGCGCCGTGTTTGACCGGCAGTGTGCCGAGCTGGGCGTCACCTTCAAAGCGCCGCGGCATATTGTGGCGGTGGGCAGCCTGCAAACGCCCGACCTGCCCACAAGCCAGCTTGTGACGCTGAGCACCGGCGTGACCCGCATGGCCGCCGAAACGCTGCCCAAGTACCGCCCCTGCCGCGTGACCGCCATGGATCTGCGGCATTTCTCGGTGCTGCTGCCGCTGGAAGCGGACGAGGACCCCGAGACTGTACTGGCTCCGATCCTGAAAACCGCCGGGCAGATTTTGTACAACTATTTCAGCACTGCCATTTACTGGGCGGTGGGCCGCCCGGTGAACGACATTTTAAAGATCAGCGAGAGCCAGCACGACGCCTTTGCCGCGCTGCCGCTGCTGCATGAGGGCGAGCCGGTGGCCTTCTACCATGAAAGCCCCAACACCCAGCTGGATCACCGCGCGCAGGTCGTCGGACAGGTGCAGCAGTACATCCGTGATCATCTGTCCGAGCGGCTGACGCTGAACGATGTAGCTGCCGTCTTTAATTTCAGCCCGAACTATTTAAGTCAGCTTTTTGCACAAAACAGCGAGAGTGGTTTTGTGGAGTTTGTCACTGCCACCCGCATCACCGCTGCGAAGGAACTGATGGCCTCCACCGACCTGAAGGTCTACGAGATCAGCGACAAGGTCGGCTTTGACAGCGCTTTCTATTTCAGTAAGGTGTTCAAAAAGCTCGAGGGCGTCAGCCCCCGGGAGTACATGCAGAGAATGAAGGTATCGTATGTTGACGCAAAAGATGAAGCAACCGTTTAAGACCGCACAGCCGGTCCTGTTCCCGCCGCTGGCGGACCGCGCCGCGTGGGAGAGCCTGCCCGGTGCCGCCCGCTGGGCCGCTGCCGGGCAGGCCGCGCTGGCGGACGCCCAAACCGCGCCGGAGCTGCCGCTCTCGCTGTGGCTGCAATTCACCCGCAGCGGGGACCGCGCCAAGTGGGAGCACGCCTACTTTGCCCGCCGCCGCACGCTCTGCGCGCTGGCCATGGCCGAGGCCGTGACGAACCGCGGCACCTATCTGCCCGCGCTGGCCGACCTGGCCTGGCGCATCTGTGAGGAGAGCGCCTGGCAGCTGCCCGCCCACAACAGCTATATCCGCGACACGCCGCAGCTGCCGCTGCCCGACGTGACCCGGCCCATTATAGACCTGTTCGCCGCCGAGACCGGCGCACTGATCGCCACCGTCTGCGGCCTGCTGGGCGAAGCGCTCGACGCCTACGCCACCGGGCTGGCCGCGCGGCTCAGGGGCGAGGTCGAGCGCCGCGTGCTGACGCCCTACCGCACCGCGCACTTCTGGTGGATGGGCAACGGCGACGAGCCGATGTGCAACTGGACGCCTTGGTGTACCCAGAACGTACTGCTGGCCGCCGCCCAGTGCGCCCCTGCCGAGGACCTGCCCGCCTATGTGCAGCAGGCAGCCTACAGCATCGACTGCTTTTTGAAGGACTACGGTGACGACGGCTGCTGCAGCGAGGGCGCACAGTATTACCGCCACGCCGCGCTGACGATGTTCAACGCGCTGGACCTGCTGTGCAAAATGGCCCCCGGCGTCTTTGACGACGTCTGGGCCGAGCCGAAGATCAGGAACATGGCCGAGTACATCGTCAACATGCACATTGCCGGACCGTATTACCTGAACTTTGCCGACTGCAGCCCGCTGGCCGGGGCCCGCGGCGTGCGGGAGTACCTGTTCGGCAAACGGGTGGGCAGCCTGCCGCTGATGACGCTGGCCGCCCGCGACTGGGCCGCCGTACTGGCCGCGGACCCCGACCCGGACCGTCTGCACCACCCCGACGACAGCGAGGGCATCAACCTGTTCTACCACATCCAGGCCGCAATGGCCGAGCGCGAGGTCACCGACTTTGCAAAAACCGCCGCCCCCGCCGCCCCGCACGATGTCTGGTATCCCAGCGTCGGCATTCTCGTCAGCCGCCGCGGTGCCTATGCACTGGGCGGCAAGGCCGGCAGCAACGCCGACAGCCACAACCACAACGATGTGGGCAGCGTGACGCTCTACAGAGACGGCAGACCGCTGCTGATCGACGTCGGCGTGGAGACCTACAGCAAAAAGACGTTCAGCCCCCAGCGGTATGAGATCTGGACGATGCAGTCCTGCTGGCACAACCTGCCCCAGTTCGACCCGGACGGTGCCAAATACGACCAGCAGCCCGGCGCCGCGTTTGCCGCCGCAGACGTCACTGTGACCGACGCGCTGGACGGCCTTGCGATGGACCTTGCCCCCGCCTACGGCAGTGTGCCGGGGCTGGGCCGTTACCGCCGCAGCGTACACCTGACCGATACCGGCCTGACCTTGCGCGATGAGACCGACTACCCGGGCACCGTGGCCCTGACGCTGATGAGCGTCGAGAAGCCCGCCGTGGACGGTGATACCGTCGCGTTCGGTGCGCTGGCCGCAGCCGCCGTGACCGGTGCGGACAAAATCGTGACCGAGGCCGTGCCCATCGCCGACCCCCGACTGCGCCAGGCCTGGCCCGACACGCTCTACCGCACACGCATTTACTTTACTCAACAGCTTTCCCTTGTGATAGGATAAAAGGAGACAAAATAAAATGGAACTCATCAAGCTCAAGCTCCTCGACACCGACGGCATGACGCTGCTGACGGCCCCCGCCGCCGGGCAGGTCAGCCTTGTTTACATGAACGCCTACAAGCCCGGTGACCGTGTCTCGCTGGAGATCGGCACGCCCGGCCAGTATGTGGTCATCCAGTTTGAGGACACAATGGCCCCGGCCCTCGTCTACGTCGTCAAGCGCGAGATCAACTTCCACATCCCGTTCGGTGAGCAGGCCATCACCTACAGCCCCAAGAGCTTTGCCGGTGCCTGCCACATCATCCGCGCCCGCTTTGCCACCCCGGAGGAGATCGCCGCGCGCCGCAACCTTGCCTACAACCCCTATGACGAGCACGGCGATACCGGCTTCTTCCCCCATGCCCATGCCAACGTTGAGACCCGCGGCGAAGCTGTCTTTGCGGCCCGCAACGCCATCGACGGCATTTACGAGAACGACGCCCACGGCATCTGGCCCTACCAGAGCTGGGGCATCAACCGCGACCCCAACGCCGCACTCACGCTGGACTTTGGCCGCCCGGTTACCATCGACGAGCTGCGCCTGACCCTGCGCGCCGACTTCCCGCATGACGCCTGGTGGACCCAGGCCACCGTGGAATTTGACGACGGCAGCCGCGAGGTGCTGGAGCTGAAGAAGTCCGCCGCCCCGCAGTGTTTTGCCATCTCCCCGCGCACGGTCAAGAGCCTGAAGCTGTTTGAGCTCATCAAGGCCGAGGACCCGTCCCCCTTCCCCGCCCTGACCCAGATCGAAGCCTGGGGCGTCGAAGCGTAACATCTTTTATAACCGCACCAACAGCAAAGCCCCCGTCCGCTGC
>OMAW01001320.1_pt1 | contig 9782 bp, 4 predicted proteins | sample 1644731 | NCBI WGS metagenome assembly OMAW01 (sample SAMEA103958133, study PRJEB25191) | human gut metagenome | biome: human-associated habitat [ENVO:00009003]; feature: intestine environment [ENVO:2100002]; material: feces | place: Germany | collected 2013/2015 | reverse complement strand
AATACCAGCCGGCCTGTTCGTATTCGTAAGGATGACCTGCCCGCACTTTAGAACGGATAGCCGATCGCCAGGTGGAACCCGAGCCCGTCCTTGAAACTGGAGATGTTGTAATACCCCGTCTTGTCGGGATTGGGGTAGGGGGTGTGGATGCCGATTCCGAGGTCGGCACGGATGACCAGGTAGCTGATGTCGTAACGCAACCCGAATCCGGTGCCCAGCGCGATTTCATTGAGCAGCCCTTTCCATTTCAGTTCCGCACCGGGGCGTTTGGGGTCTTTTTTCAGCAGCCAGATATTCCCGGCGTCGAGGAAAACGGCGCCGTTCAGGCGTCCCATGATGCCGAAGCGGTATTCGACGTTGGCCTCCAGCTTGAAATCGCCCGTCTGGTCGAGATAGCCGTTGCGGTCGTTGGCCGGGGGACGGTAGCTGCCCGGCCCGAGCGACCGGATCGTGAAGGCGCGGATGCTGTTGGCGCCCCCGATGTAGAACTGTTCGCTGTACGGCATCACCTCGGAATTCCCGTAGGCATATCCCACGCCGACGAGCAGCCGCGTCGCCAGCCAGTTGTTCCGGCGCCCGATGCGGTGGTAGAACTTCACTTCGCTCACCTCCTTGACAAACTGCGAAAAGCGGTTTCCGAACAGATGCTGGGGCTGTTTTTCGCCGAACAGGCTCAGGATGCCCGAGAGGAGGTTCCCGGCCGAGGTGACGCTGTTCTGCCAGTAGAAGCGGCGGTTGCCGGTGCTGCCGTAGGTCTTGTCGAACGTATAGGTATAGTTGATCGACGGTACGAACTGGTTGCGGAAACTCATGGCGATGGCCGGGTTCTCGTCCATCGTCTTGTCGAAGGCTTCGGTCGTGTGCAGCAGCTTGTTGTAGGTGAGTTTGAATACGGTCAGCGAATGGCGGCTGTAAGGCGAGGTCTGGAAATTGTATCCTGCCGAGCCGCTGAACGCGATCAGCCGGAAGAAGCTGGGGCGGTTCATCAGGTCGACCCCGAGTTGGAACGTCGTGCTCCCGGGGTATTTCAGCCTGCGCGTGATGAACGACGGCAGCAACAGCCGCGGAATGCTGAGGTTCGCATTCAGTCCCAGTTCATAGGAGTTGAGCCGTGAGGAACGGCCGCCGGAGTTTTTGTTGCCCGTCTGCCATTCGTACGAGCCGTTCAGTTTCAGGGCGAGGACTTCGCCGCCCCGGAACAGGTTGTTGTTGCTGACCTTGAAGGTGATGCCGGGGCCGATGAAGCTGTTCGACTTCGAGGTTACGTCCGTTTCCAGGGCGGCTTCCAGCGGATAGTCGAACTGCGCGTCGATGGCGACGTCCAGCGTGTCGGAGCCCCGCAGCGAGTCGAGCGGCGTGACGCTCAGGTTGACGGAACGGAAAATGCCCAGCTTGTTGAGGTCGGTCTGCGTGCGGTTTTGGGCATCTACCGTGAAGAGTTGCCCGCTTCGGAGTGTGAGGGCCCCGGACAGGATCCTGGGGCGGATTTTCATCGGCCGCTGGGCGATGACCGTCGCATTGGGCAGGCGGAGCGTGTCCGTCGGGCCGGGTTTGATGTTTGTCAGCCGCACCGTGATGCCGCCCACCCGGTAGGGCTTGAGCGCCACCTCCGGCAGGTTGGGCTTGAGGTTCAGGCGCAGGTCGACCTGCCGCAGACCGGAGGTCGTATCGGCCAGGTATTCCAGGTATTCGGGACGGAAATAGTAATATCCCCTGTTGCGCAGCAGCTGGGAGATTCGTTTGCGTTCGAGCGTGAGGCTGTCCATGTTGTACTGCGCCCCCACGCGGAGCAGGGACGTGGCCCGGAGGCTGTCCATGAGATGCTCCATGCCGCTGTCCACCTCCGGGTAGGCGATCTTCGAATAGTGCCAGGGCGGCGCTATGCCGAGCGTATAGTACACCTTTGCCTTCCGCCCGTGTTTGCGGTAGAGCAGGGAGTCTGCGGCGTGCGAGCCGAAATAGCCGTAATTTTCGAGCACCTGTTCCGCGACCTTCGTCCGGAGCCGGGGCTGTACCTTCGAGATCAGCACGGGCTGTTTGGCCAGCCGTTTGAATAACCAGTATTTGAATCCCTTTTGCCTGGGCGTGTAGAGGTAGTTGTAGGCCCACAGCCCGATCGGCAGCGGGGTGCGGATATAGGGGCTGTAAAGCGGGTTGTTCGGGGCGACCGACAGCGGTTCCTTCACGGCCGATTCGGCTGCGGCGGAGAGCACGACGCCCGAGTCGGGTTCGATCCGGATTTTCTTCACGCCCGTATACAACACCTCGTCCGACCCCAGCCGGCGGGTGGTGGAGCAGGCCGCTACCGACAGCACGGCGCAAACCAGGATGCAGGTATTTCTAATGTGTGCCGGCCTCATCTCGTTTCTGTTTTTTCGCTTTGGGTTTCGTCGACTTGAACAGGTCGCCCAGCCTCAGCAGTTTTTTCCGGATCACGAAGCCCACGCCCGTTTCGGTGATTTCGCCTTCGAGGATGCTTTCATACCCGGTGTGGTGGAATACTTTCAGGTACATGTTGTCGCGCTTGGTCAGCATGTATTCCAGCGAAATGTCGTCGATCAGGTTCTCCTTGAGGTTCTGCGACGGGTCGGCGTCCGTGCTGAACTTGCCTCCGATGACGGCGCGCACGCGGTTGCTGAACAGGTTTTTGGACAACCGGTAGGAGTAGTCGGTGCGCTGGCCGTTGGGGTCGTCCTCGCCGTAGGAGTTGATGCCGAAGCTCAGGTCTACGCCCTTCAGGTTGTTCTGCGCCCACTGGTTCAGCTCCTTCTGGATAAACGAGTTGAGCGGGTTCTCAGAGCTGACCTTCGCCGTGGTTCCGGGGCCCGTGTAGGTGTTGTATATCAGCAGGTTCATAGCCTGGTTGGCGCGTTGCTCGGCCGTGAGCGAATTCAACTGGTTCTGCATGGTGAGGTCTTCGGGGGCAGAAAGTCCGAAGCTGACCTCCAGGTTGTCGAGCGAATTGCGGATGTTGATGGAGATGTCGAAATTCACCGCACGGTTGTCCTGCCCGTCCGAGGAGACGTTGGCACGTACGGTCTCCACGGCCGTGATGTTGAAAGCCGGGTCGGCGATGTTCCCTATCCATTCGACATAGCTGTCCGGCGTGATCTTGAAGATTTTTTGGGAGATGATGGGCGGATTGTAGCGTACGCTTCCGCCCGAGAGCACGTATTTCCCCGACAGGCGGACGTCGCCCAGCGGGTTCATGGTATAGGTCAGGTTGCCGCCTCCCTTCAGGTCGATCCGGTTGTTGCCGTCCGCCGAAAGGTCTACGGCCGCCTGTACGTCGTTGTTGATGTCGACATTCACCAGCACGTCCATGCCTCCGATGCGTATTGCCTGCGATGTTTCTTCCTGTCCCTGGGAATCCAGTTCCCGGAACGAGACGAACGTCACGATGTTTTGCGGACGTTCCTTCACGTCCATCGGGGAGTCCTGCATGACGTAGTTGATGTCCGTGCCGCCCAGCAGGGCTACGTTGCCGCGGACGACGAGTTCGTCCAGGGGGCCTTTGGCCGTCGCGTCCAGGTCGAGGTAGGCCTTTCCGTAGACGGCCGTACCATCCTTCCGGGCTACGTCGACTACCTGGAAATCCGACGCCCGGAGCGCGATATCGGCCGTCATGCGGCTGAAATCGGCCAGGTCGACCTCGCCGACGATCGTCAGCGGCTTGCTGTTCGGGGCGAGGAGCGTGTAGTCGTCGAATATGACGCGGCTGTCGTCGATGCGGATCGTGTCGGACGACAACCGGAACGACGTGCCGATCATCGGTACGCGGATTTCGGTCTGTGCGAAGTGCACGCCCCCGTCCAGCCTCGGCCGGTTAGCGGTGCCTCCTGCGTGGATTTTCGCCTGCAACCGGCCGGAGAGGCGGATGAGGTCGTCGGGCAGGAACACGTTGGCCTGCTGCAACGGGAATCCGGGGATCGTCGCCGTGAGGTCGAGTGGGCTTTCGCGCTCTGCGCGGTAATCTCCCCGGACGGTCAGTACCTCGGCGCCGTCGAGCGTCAGCCGCGCATCGGCCACATGTCCCTGATCCTGCTTGTAATAGAGTCCGAAGTCGACGTTGCCGAAGCGCCGTTTGTCGTACGACAGTTCCGCGATGGACAGGTCGCCGCGCAGGGTCAGGCTGTCGGGCGTCATGCCCAGCGTCATTTCCGTACCCAATACGCCGTCGACGGGCGGGGCGGAGGGCAGCAGCCCCAGTGCGGAACCGATGTTCAGGCCCGCGATGTCCAGCCGGATGTCGTCGGACGCCCCCTCTCCGGAAACCGTTTGGATTGCGAACCGCTGGTCGCCGTGCCTCATGTCGAGGTCGGCGTCGATGCTTTTGCCATACCTGTAAACGAGGTAATTGCCGGGGTTTACCGTCCAGGGTTCGTACCCGAATACCGGGTCGGGCGGCGTTACACCCGCCCTGACCAGGCTGTCGTTCCATTCAACGTCCAGCCCGAAACGGAACCCCTCGCGTCCCGCCCGGTTTTTCTGGCAGAGGTTTACCTGGCCCCTATTTCCGGCCACATGGCCGTACAGCCCTGCGAGGGCTACGTTGTCCAGGTTCCCAGGGACGTTCGCCGTGCGGAGGAAATAATCCAGCCGGCGGCCGTCCTGCGCGATGCCTGCCGTCAGCGTGTCGAGGACGACGCCTCCCCAGGTCAGCCTCTCCGCCTTTATCCGGAGGGATACCGGCAGGGAGTCGCAATTCACGCCTTCGATGTCCAGCGCGCCGAACGACATTTTTTTTGTTTTCAGAAAATTATTCAGGATATTTTCGCGTCCGGCCGTGACACTCAGGCTGAAATCGGGCAATGCGGGTTTCAGGGTCTCCATGTCGACGCTTTGTGCCCGTATCTGCCGTGCGAGTATGTCGGCGCTCCGCGTCAGGGCCGGAACCAGCGAGTCCACGGGCCCGGGGGAGACGAATGCCAGCGACAGGTCGCCGGATGCCAGTTTGGCCCGCGTCGCCGTCGTGTCGGAGCTCAACGACAGGCTCGTCGGACGGATGCGGTCTGTGCGGTGCCGGGTTCTGACCTCGATGCTGTCCAGGGCTATCCGGGCCGTATAGCTGCCGGCGTCCGAGGCGGACGCCCCGGCCTCCAGCGCGAACGACCCGCCGATTTTCTGCGGGGAGATTCCCAGCTCTGCCAGGTCGAAATCGAAGACGTTGCCCGTGAGCCTGACTTCCTGTTTCCGTTCGGTCAGCGTGCCCGAGACCAGCAGCAACAGCCGCAGTGCCTCGTCCCGGTCGGACAGGCGGCCGGAAAGCTGTCCTCCTTCGAGGTTTGCGTTCAGCTCCACGCCTCCGAAATCCCTGCCGCGGAACTCCGCCCGGTCAACCTGCAGGCGGATGTTCCCCCGGGTCTGCGCCCGGAGCGGATCGAATCCGCTGCCCCCGGCTTGCAGCGCCAGGTCTAAAAGGCCCAGCGAATCGGCCGGCAGAAACCTGTTCAACGGAAAGCTGTCGCACCGTAATTCGATTTCGTAGGCCTCGCTGCGGGTATCCAGCTGGCCTTGCAGGGCTATCTCCCCGCCGTCGGTCGAGAGCGTCGAAGCGGCCGAGAACGCCCCTTTGTCTGCGCCGGCCGTTCCGCGGAGCCGGATGCGGTCGGGGATCGCTATGCGCCGCCGCAGGGCGGAGTCGGGCAACAGCGCTTCGAGGAACGCCATATCCCTGAAATCGCCTTCGAACCGTGCGGAAGCCTCCATGCGGTCGGGGTCGAGCACGTTTCTCGCCGCCCCGTCCGCCGTGAATGCGACGTGTCCGGGCGAGGAGATGTCCAGCCCGGCTTTTCCGATGTCGCCCAGCGTCCCCGCTGCGGTGAGTGCCAGGCTGACGATGCGTCCGTCGAGCATGGGCGGTATCAGCGCCGGATAGAGGTATTTTAGGTCTTTGGTGTTCACGTCGGCCGTGAGCGCTGCCTTGAGCGGCGAATCCGGAGCCAGTGCCAGAATCCCCTCCCCGGCGGAGATGTTGGCCTCGATCCGGGAAAAGGGCGTTTTCAGGGTGACGCCGGCAAGGGATATGCCCGAGGCGTCCATGCCGATGTCCCCGGTCATGTCGCTCACCGTGAGCCCGCTGCGCTCGGTGAACGCCATGCGGCGGATTTGCAGGGCTATGTCCGCACCCCGGTTGTAGATCGAATCGACCGCCAGGTCGAGCGTCGAGAGGGCGATGAACGACGGGTCGAATCCCGCTGCGGGACGATGGTTCAGCAGCCCGTATTCCGCCCGGTTGTCGTCCAGCACGACGCTGCCGACCCGAACCGTCCAGGGGAGCGACGGCGTGCTGCCGCCGGGGACGGGAGCTGCCTCCTGTTTCTCTTTTCCGGGCACTGCCGGCCCTGTCAGGTAGGAGTAGCCGCCCCGGTTCAGCAGTACGCTTTTCACGGATACCTGCTGGCTGTCGAGCCGTACCCGGCATTCATCCACCGTGCCTTCGGCCAGGCGGACGGAGAGTTCCGATACGGCAGGTGCCGTCCGCATCCCGAAAGCCAGGTTTCCCACCGAGAGTTTCCCGATGCCGATCGTCCACGGCAGTGCGGCCGTGCTGTCCGCTTCCTCTTTCGGAGCCGCTTGCGTTATGTCCAGCCGGACATCGGCATCCGACAGGACGAGGCTGGCGATGCCTGCCGTATTTGCCGAGAGGTCGGCCTTGGCCGCATCCAGGGACAACAGACCCGCCGAAAGGCGCATGTCCATGCCCGCCAGCGAATCCTTGTAGCGGGCGGCGACCCGCTCCAGCCCGAAGCTCCGGATGACGACCTCTTTCCGAACCAGGGGCCACAGGGCGACATCCAGCGAGAGCCTGCCGCAGCTGAGGAGCGTATCGGCCTTGTCGACCAGCAGCGTGTTGTCCACCGACAACCGGAGCGGAAAGGAGAGCCGGAGACGTTCGACGGACAAATCCATCCCGAGCGCCCGCGAGGCATAGCCGACCGCGCGCTTCCGAACGAAATCCTGTACGGCCGGTATGTAGAGCAGGGCGGGAACCAGTATCAGGACGACGAGGACAACGAGCAGCGCACGGAGCGTATATTTGATGATCTTTTTCAGCATTAAAATAGTGTCGTATGTCGTAATATCTTGTAATGCAAGACGTTGGCATATGATGGCATCCTTGGTTTTACGGGCAGCCCGTAAAATCGGGGCAAGTTACTAAAAATCCGATGATTGCACAACGGCAATTCCCCCGATAAACGGGCTTATTCGAGGTCTCAATCGTCTTTTTTGATTTCACCCTGCTGCCCGGGCGGCACCTTCGCGGCTGCCACAGCCGTTGCCGGAGGGCATATATCGCATATCCTCGCCGGACGCCGTGCCGCGCCTACCGGAAGAAGCTGACGAGCAGCATCACATTCAGGACGGTCACTACGGCCCCGATCCCGTAGAGCAGGTATTTGGTGAACCGCGAGTTCCGGTATTTGCCCATCACACGCTCCGAAGAGGTCAGGTGTACCTGCAGGAAGACCGTGAAGGGCAGCTGGATGCTGAGTATCATCTGGGAGTAGATAAGCCCTTTGGTCGCCGATCAGCAGGATGATCAGGAATGCGGCGACCAGCGAAACCATCACGCCCGTCCGGGAGTGGTTGTCCCTGATGTCGTAGGGCTCTTTGAATATCCCGGCGAAGATCGAGCCCGCGGCCATTCCCGAGGTGATCGTCGAGGAGATCCCCGCGAAGAGCAGGGCGACGGCAAAGATATGCGTCGCGCTTCGCCCCAGGAGCGGTTGCAGGAGCGAATCGGCCTGCTGCAACTCCTCCACGGGTGTTTTTGTCACGAAGAAGGTCGCTGCGGCCAGCAGGATCATCGCGCTGTTGATCGCCCAGCCCACCAGCATCGAGAAGATCGTGTCTGCGTACTCGTAGCGCAGTTGCCTGCGGATGACCGCGTCGTCGCTCAGGTTCCACTGGCGGCTCTGGATCACCTCCGAATGTAGGAACAGGTTGTGGGGCATTACCACTGCGCCCAATACGCTCATGATGATGACCATCGAACCTTCGGGGAACGAGGGCGTCACCCATGCCCGGGCGGCTTGCGGCCAGTCGATCGTTACCAGCGACAGTTCGTAGATGAACGACAGCCCGATGATCGAGACGAAGGCAATGATCCATTTTTCGATCAGCCGGTAGCTGTTGGTGAAGAGCATGACGACCACGAACACGAGCACCAGCAGCGCGCCGATGCGCACCGGTACGCCGAATAGCATCTGCAATGCGATCGCCCCGCCCAGGATTTCGGCCAGCGAGGTGGAGATCGACGCCAGCACGGCCGAACCCAGCAACGGGCGCGACCATGCAGGTTTGAGGTATGCAGATGCCGCTTCCGACAGGCAGAGGCCCGTGGCGATGCCCAGGTGTGCGACGTTGTGCTGCAATACGATCAGCATCACGGTCGAGAGCGTCACCATCCATAGCAGCGTGTATCCGTATTGTGCGCCTGCGGCCAGGTTTGAAGCCCAGTTGCCGGGGTCGATGAACCCCACGGTGACGAGCAGTCCCGGGCCGATGTATTTGAAAATCTCCAACCCGCCCATCCGGGGCTTGTGATCCGGGCCGAAGAGTCGAGACCAGAATGACATAGTTACATAGTTTATTTCGGCCCGCAAAATAAGAAAAATAAATCGTTTTTACGGGTTGCCTGCCGGACAACTTCGTGCGGGCGCGTCAATTGCCGGCTCGGTTTTCGGTTATATGTGCAGGTGGAATAATTTGGCGATGCCCGTCACGACGATCTGCACGCCGACGCAGAAGGTGAAGAAGGCGACCATCTTGTTGATGACGATGCTGCCGCTGGTGCCGATTTTCCGTATGATGCGCTCGCCCTGCGACAGGAACAGGTAGAGGATCAGGCACATCAGTACGACTACCAGCGCGATGATCGCATAGGAGAGCAGCCCTTTGGCCCAGCCGTCCTTCATGCTCACCGAGGCCATCAGCGTCAGGATGACCGAGACGCTGCCCGGGCCGATGCTGATCGGGAAGGTGATCGGGTAGAAGACCTGCGATTCGAGGGCTATTTTGTGGAGCGGATTGACATCCTTGCCCTGCGCGTGCCCCACCGAGGAGTCCGAGTCGCTGAGCCATTGCAGGGCGGTGCGGCAGATCAGCAGCCCGCCGCCCAGCTGGATTACCGGCAGCGAGAGCCCGAAGAGCGTCAGCACGAAATGCCCGACGGCCAGGCTGCCCAGCCCGACGAGCAGATAGTCGGTGATGATCCTCCGGATGATCGACTTGCGGTCTTCATCGTCCAGCCCCGACAGAAGCCCGTTGACCAGGAAGCCCGCACCGACGGGGTTCGCCACCGGAAACAACGCCATGAAGGCGGATATGAACGTGAAAAGAAATCCTTCCTTTAACATCTTGGGGTTCGGAACTTTGTATTGTGGTGCGAAAATTATCAATAACTATTCCAAACCTCCGGTATGTCCGCATAATATGTTCCGGGGCGCAAATTCGCGGGCGGCCTTTCCCCTGCTGCCGGTTCCCCCTGCTGCCGGCGGCAGCGCCCTGTCGCTGTCGCCGGGACGACGTGAGGCCGCCGGCTCCGGTTACGGAACTTTTTTCGGGCTCCTTTTCCTGCGGCCTTGCCCGCTGGCATTCGCTCCATGCCCGGGGAGCGGCGATGCTCCTTCGCAGGGCTTCGAATCCGGCTGTGTGCGGGGGCGTGCGGCGCCGCACGCCCTGGTGCGGATATTCCGTGCCGTATCCCGTGCCGGTTCCCCTCCACCGTCCCGAATACGTCGTGACGCGGTGCTCAGCGCATGATTCTTGCGGGCTCC
>OMAW01001314.1_pt1 | contig 9882 bp, 3 predicted proteins | sample 1644731 | NCBI WGS metagenome assembly OMAW01 (sample SAMEA103958133, study PRJEB25191) | human gut metagenome | biome: human-associated habitat [ENVO:00009003]; feature: intestine environment [ENVO:2100002]; material: feces | place: Germany | collected 2013/2015 | reverse complement strand
CCGAGGCCAAAAAGTGCGACGGCGTCCTGCTGGCAACCGACCCGGACCGCGAGGGCGAGGCCATCAGCTGGCATCTGGCCAACATTCTGGGGCTGGACCCCCACGAGCCCAACCGTGTCACCTTTGACGAGATCACCAAAAAGGGTGTGAAGGAGGGCATGGCCCACCCCCGCGCCATTGACGAGGATCTGTTCAACGCCCAGCAGGCGCGCCGCGTGCTGGACCGTCTGGTGGGCTATAAGCTCAGTCCGTTCCTGTGGCGCAAGGTGCGCCGCGGCCTGTCCGCAGGCCGTGTGCAGAGCGTGGCGGTGCGGCTGATCGATGACCGGGAAAAGGAAATCGAAAACTTCAAGCCCGATGAATACTGGAACGTGGACGCCACCTTGGGTGCCGGGCATAAAAGCTTTGTGGCACGCCTTGCCACGGATGCCAACGGCAAAAAGCTGCTGCCCAAAAGCGAGGCCGAGGCACGCGCCATTGAAAAGGGTTTGGAGGGCGCAAGCTATGTGGTGAGCGAGCTCAAGCGCGGCAAGCGCGCAAAGCAGCCCACTCCGGCCTTTATTACCAGTACCCTGCAGCAGGAGGCCTCCCGCCGTCTGAGCTTTACGGCTACCCGTACCATGCGTGCCGCCCAGACCCTGTACGAAGGCGTGGACATCGCGGGCCACGGCACCATGGGTCTGATCACCTATATGCGTACCGACAGTCTGCGCATCTCGGACGAAGCCGTGGCGGCCGCCAAGGAGTATATCGCCGGTGCTTACGGCGAGGCGTATATCTGCCCCTATAAGCGCACATGGAAGACCAAGAGCGCCACGGCAGCACAGGACGCCCACGAAGCCATCCGTCCCTCTGTGCCGTCTCTGACCCCGGACGAGGTGGACAAGAGCATCAGCGGTGATACCGCAAAGCTGTACCGCATGATCTGGAGCCGCTTTATGGCAAGCCAGATGGCAGACTGCCAGCAGGACACCGTGTCGGTCACCGTCAGCGCGGCGGACTACCACTTCAAAGCCAGCGGCTACACCGTGACCTTTGACGGCTTTACCGCCCTGTACGAGGAAGCAACCGACGAAAAGGAAAAGAAGGAAACGAACCTTCCCCCGCTGGAGCAGGGACAGGTGCTCAAGCTGCGGGAGCTGAAGAGCGAGCAGAAGTTCACCCAGCCGCCCGCCCGCTACACTGAAGCTACCCTCATCAAGGCGCTGGAAGAAAACGGCATCGGCCGCCCCTCTACCTACGCGCCCATCATCACCACCATCATCGACCGCGGCTATGTGGAGCGCGACCAGAAAAAGCTCAAGCCCACTCTGCTGGGTCGGGCTGTGGACGGGCTGATGCTGGAGCAGTTCCCCCACATCGTGGACGTGGACTTCTCGGCTGAGATGGAGAAGAACCTGGATAAGATCGAGAGCGGCAAGGCCGACTGGCACAAGACCGTGGATGACTTCTATCAGGGCTTTGAGGCCAGTCTGGAGCAGGCCGAAAAGAACATGGAGGGCAAAAAGGTCAAGGTGCCGGACGAGCCTTCCAGCGAGGTGTGCGACCTGTGCGGCCGCCCCATGGTCATCAAGGTGGGCAAGTACGGCAAGTTCCTGGCCTGCTCCGGCTTCCCCGAGTGCCGGGGCACCAAGCGTCTGGTCAAGGACACCGGCGGTATCTGCCCCAAGTGCGGCAAGGGCCGGATGCTGGAGCGCAAGAGCGCCAAGGGCCGCATCTACTACGGCTGCGAGCGCTACCCCGACTGCGACTTTATGACCTGGGATACCCCGGTGCCCACCAAGTGCGAAAAGTGCGGCTCCACCCTGTTCCGCAAGGGCTCCAAGCTCTACTGCGCAAAAGAGGGCTGCGGCTTTGAGATGCCGGTGCCGAAGAAGGATTGATCAAACCTCTCAGTCAATGCTTCGCATTGCCAGCTCCCCTAGTAGGGGAGCCCTTGGCAGGGCGGAAAGTTTTTCCTGACTGCTGGAAGTGCGAGATAAGATAAAGGGATACAACATGAGCAACTATAAAGTTACTGTACTGGGTGCCGGTCTGGCAGGCTGCGAGGCGGCGCTGTGGCTGGCAGGTAAGGGCGTTCAGGTAACGCTCTACGAGCAGAAGCCCACCCACTTTTCCCCGGCTCACAAGAGTGCGGGCTTTGCGGAGCTGATCTGCTCCAACAGCCTGAAGGCTGAGCGGCTGGACTCTGCCTCCGGTCTGCTGAAAGAAGAGATGCGCCGCATGGGCAGCCGGCTGCTGACCGCCGCCGAGGAGACCCGCGTGGCCGCCGGCGGCGCGCTGGCGGTGGACCGCGATGCCTTCAGTGCCGCTGTCACCCGCATGGTGGAGCAGTGTGAGAATATCACCGTCCACCGGGAGCGGGTGGAGCGGATCGACGAGAGTGCGCCCATCCTGGTGGCTACCGGCCCCCTGACGGACGGTGCCCTGGCCGACGAGATCGGCAAGCTGACGGGCGACGAGCGGCTGCATTTTTACGATGCCGTGGCTCCCATCGTGACGGCGGAAAGTCTCGACCACGAAAAAGTGTTTGCCGCTTCCCGCTATGACCGGGGCGAGGCCGACTACCTGAACTGCCCCTTCAACAAGGCCGAGTATGAGGCGTTCCATGCGGCGCTGGCTGCGGCCGAGCGTGCCCCGCTCCACGACTTTGACACCGGGGCAGAGCAGAGCGCCCGGCCCGACCCGGACGCCCACGGCAAAAAGGCCGATACCGTCACCGTGTACGAGGGCTGTATGCCCATTGAGATCATGGCTGCCCGGGGCGCCGACACCATGCGGTTTGGCCCGCTGCGCCCGGTGGGTCTGGTAGACCCCAACACCGGCCACCGCCCTTGGGCAAATGTGCAGCTGCGCGCAGAAAATAAAGAGCGCACCCTGTATAACATCGTGGGTTTCCAGACAAACCTCAAATGGGGTGAGCAGAAGCGGGTGTTCAGCATGATCCCCGGGCTGGAAAATGCGGAGTTTGTGCGCTACGGTGTGATGCACCGCAACACCTTTCTGGATGCGCCCCGGGTGCTCAGCGCCCAGCTGTGCTTGAAAGAACATCCCAACGTGTTTTTTGCAGGGCAGATCACCGGCTTTGAGGGTTATATGGAAAGCGCCGCCTGCGGTCTGCTGGCAGCACGCAATCTCTACGCCCGCTTGGAGGGCAGGCAGCTGCCCCCGCCGCCCGCCGATACCATGTGCGGTGCGCTGGTGCAGTACCTGACCACCGAGAACAAGAACTTCCAGCCCATGGGCGCAAACATGGGCATTCTGCCGCCGCTGCCCGCCGAGACCCGTCCCCGGGACAAGCGGCTGCGTTACATGGCACAGGCCGAGCGCGCTGTTGCCAGCTTCCAGCACTGGCTGGAGGAAACAGCTCTGTAAGGCAAACCACCTGAAAGGAGAAAACAGGTATGAAGATCATTGTGGACATGATGGGCGGCGACAACGCCCCGCTGGCTGTTCTGGAAGGCGCTGCACAGGCCGTCAAGGAGTACGGCGTGCAGCTGATCGGTGTGGGCAACGAGGCGCTGGTGCGCAAGACCGCCGCCGAGCATAATATTCCGCTGGACGGCATCGAACTGGTGAACTGCACCGAGACCATCGAGATGTGCGACGAGCCCGCCCGCGCTATCCGCCAGAAGAAGGATTCCTCCATCGTGGTGGGCCTGAACCTGCTGAAGGAGGGAAAGGGCGATGCCTTTGTCTCTGCCGGAAGCACCGGCGCGCTCCATGTGGGCGCAAGCCTCATCGTGCGCACCCTCAGGGGCGTAAAGCGCCCGGCCCTGGCCACCATGGTGCCGGCCAAAAAGCAGGCCTATCTGCTGCTGGACTGCGGTGCCAATGTGGAGTGCCGCCCGGAGATGCTGGCCGCCTTTGCGGTCATGGGCAGCTGCTATGTGAACAAAGTAGAGGGACGTAAAAACCCCAGTGTAGCACTGGCCAACAACGGTGCCGAGGAGAGCAAGGGCACTCCCGTGCTGCGGGACGCCCACCAGCTGCTCAAGACTACCCCGGGCATCCGCTTTGTGGGCAATATCGAGCCGCGTGATGTGCCCAACGGCGAGGTGGACGTGGTGGTCTGCGACGGTTTTACCGGCAACGTCATCCTCAAGCTGACCGAGGGCGTGGCAAAAATGCTGCTGGGAATGCTCAAGCAGATGTTCCTTGCAAACCTTGGCGGCAAGCTGGCTTATCTGCTGCTCAAGGGCGGCGTTACCGACCTGAAGCACCAGATGGACAGCGAGGAATACGGCGGCGCACCCTTCCTTGGCGCAAAGCAGCCGGTCATCAAGGCACACGGCTCCTCCAAGGCAAAGGGCATCAAAAACGCCATCCGGCAGGCAAAGATCTGCGTGGAGAACGATTTGTGCGGCACCATGCAGTCCGCACTGGACGAACTGGCCGCAGCGCAGAAAACTGAGGAATAAAAGGGAGTAAAAACGACCATGAGCCATCAGTTGGAAACTATCATCGGTTACAAATTCAAAAACCCGGAGCTGCTGGAAATCGCGCTTACCCACACCAGCTACGCCAACGAGAGCCGTACTCCGGTCAAGCACAACGAGCGGCTGGAATTTCTGGGTGACAGCGTGTTGCAGATCGTATCCGCAGACTACCTGTTCCACGCCTACGCCGACCGCCCGGAGGGCGACCTGACCCGCATCCGCGCCAGCCTTGTCAGCGAGAGTGCACTGTTCCAGTTTGCGCAGGAGATCAACCTGGGCGAGTATCTGCGCCTGGGCCGTGGCGAGGAGCGCTGCGGCGGCCGCACCCGTCCCAGTGTGGTGTCGGACGCCTTCGAGGCTGTTATTGCCGCATTGTATCTGGACGGCGGCATGGAGGTGGCGCGCAAGTTCATCCTGCCCTTCATCACCGAGGGCAAGCACGCTGAGGCCGATTACAAGACCCGCCTGCAGGAGATCGTCCAGCAGAACCCCGAGGAGCGGCTGAGCTATGTGGTGGAGCAGGAATCCGGCCCCGACCACGACAAGCATTTCGTGGTGGCGGTGCGCTTTAACTCCGACCGCGTGGCGCGGGGCGAGGGACGCAGCAAAAAAGCTGCCGAGCAGTGCGCCGCCAAGGAAGCACTCAAGCTGCTGGGCGTGATAAAGGAAAAGTAAATGGTATTCAAGGAACTGGAGATCCAGGGCTTCAAGAGCTTTCCCGATAAGGTCAAGATCACCTTTGACGAAGGCGTGACCGGCGTGGTGGGCCCCAACGGTTCCGGCAAGTCGAACCTTTCGGACGCAGTGCGCTGGGTGCTGGGCGAGACCAGCTCCCGCCAGCTGCGCGCCGCCGGAAAGATGGAGGATGTCATCTTTGGCGGCACCCGGCGGCGGGGGGCCATGGGCTTTGCTCAGGTGCGCCTGACGCTGGACAACAGCAGCCACGCGCTGGATGTGGAAGCGGACGAGGTGACCATCGGCCGCAGGTATTACCGCTCCGGCGAGAGCGAGTACAGCATCAACGGGCAGATCTGCCGCCTGAAGGATGTGTATGAGCTGCTGCTGGATACCGGCATCGGCCGGGACGGCTATTCCGTCATCGGGCAGGGCCGTGTTGCAGAGATCGTGGCCGCGAAGAGCGGTGAGCGCCGGGAAATTTTTGAGGAAGCCTGCGGCATTGCCAAATACCGCTACCGCAAAAATGAGGCGGAGCGGCGGCTGGCGGCGGCAGCGGACAATCTGGAACGCCTGCGGGACATCCTGGGCGAGCTGGAAAGCCGAGTGGGCCCACTGGAAAAAGAAAGCGAGAAAGCCCGGAAATTCCTGGAGCTGAGTGCCCGGCGCAAGACGCTGGAAGTCACCCTCTGGACGGACGGCGTCCACCGGGCCCGGGAAGCCGTGCGCCAGCAGGTGCGGGACTACGAGACCGCCCAGACCGACTACGAGCGTTTTGACCGGGAAACCAAAGCCGCCGAGCAGGAGGCTGAGGAGATCCGGATGCAGGCACAGCAACTGACCATCACGGTCGAGCGCCTGAATGGGGATATCCGCAGCATCACCGAGCAGATCAGCGGCAGCGAGAGCCGGATCGCCGTGCTGGAAAACGATATTGCCCGCAACGAGGAAAGCGCCGCAGACCTGCGGGCAGAGATCGCCGCCGGGCAGCAGGATACCGCCGAGGCGGATGCCGCCTTGCAGCGCCACCGCGCCGTGGCAAAGACCATGGAAGCTGCGGGCGAAAAGCTTGCGGCAGAGATCGAAGCGCTGAATGCCGAACTTGCCCGGCTGGCAGATGCCAGCACCGCCAGCGGTGCCCGCAAGGACAGCCTGCGGGCAGAGCTTGCCGACCACACCGCAAAGCGTACTGAGGCACAGGTGGCACAGGCTGCCGCCGAAGCCGCCGGAGATACCGCCCGGCAGCGCCTGCCCGCGCTGGAGCAAAGCGCCCGGGATGCTGCCGCACAGCTGGAAGAGGCAAAACAAGATCTGGCCGATACCGTAAAGTACCGCCAGACGCTGGAGGAAAACGAAAAGCAGCTGGGCAACATCCGCTCCGGTCTGGAGCTCAAGCTGCGCAGCCGCAAGGCCGCGCTGGACGAAGCCGATGCCGCCGAGCAGCGGCTGGGCAGGGAACTGGATGCCGCCCGGCAGCGCCTTTCGGTGCTGCGGGAGCTGGAAAAGAACATGGACGGCTACCAGAACTCGGTCAAGGCCGTCATGCGTGCTGCCGGTGCACGCCGCCTGCGGGGCATCATCGGGCCGGTGTCCTCCATCCTGCGGGTGGAGCCGGGCCGGGAGGTCGCCATTGAGACCGCGCTTGGCGGTGCCCTGCAGAACATCGTGGTGGAGAACGAAGCCGCTGCCAAGGCGGCCATCGCCCTGTTGCGCAACGACCATGCAGGCCGCGCCACCTTTTTACCGCTGGATACCGTGCAGCCCGGCGTGTTCCGGGGGCGGCTGTCCGGCACGGCACGGCTGGCCTCTGCGCTGGTGCAGGCCGACCCCCGGTACGAGAATATCGTTTCGAACCTGCTGGGGCGCATCATCGTGGTGGAGGATATCAACGAAGCCTCCCGTGTGGCACGGGACAACGGCTACCACAATAAGGTGGTCACCATGGACGGACAGGTGATCAATGCAGGCGGCAGCTTTACCGGCGGCAGCGTGCAGCGCAGCGCCGGGCTGTTCACCCGCAAGCAGGAGATGGAAGAACTGCGCATCAGGGCCGCAAAGCTGCAGAAGGACTGCCTTGCCGCGCAGGAAAAGACCGACCAGTGCAAACAGCAGGCAGATGCCCTGAACGCAGAGCTGACCGCCGCCAGCAGTGAGCAGATCACTGCCGCCAACGACCGGGTGCGTGCAGAGGCGGAGCAGAAGCGGCTGGAAGCCGCCGCTGCCCAGCTGGAAACTGCCGTGCAGAACGCACAGCAGCAGATGGACACTTTGCAGGCTGCTTTGAACGACAGCCGCGCCAAGGCGGATGCCGCTGCCTTGCAGCAGGCAGAACTGACGGCGCAGATCGAGCAGCTGACCGCCGAGCTGAGCCGCATCGCAGAGGGCAGTGACAGCTTTCTGACCCAGCAGAACCAGTTGGCACAGGCGCTCAGCGCCAAGCGGCTGGAACAGGTGACCCGCCGCAAGGATGCAGAGCTGGCTTACAGCCAGATCGCCGCGCTGGAGCAGCGCGCCAAGGACGCCGCTGCCCGCCGCACTGCGCTGGAAGAAAGCCTTGCCGCCCTTGCGGCCCGCAGCGAAACCTGCCGCACCGAGATCGCAGCTATCCGCAAGGCCAAAACAGACAGCCAGACCACCATCACCCAAAAGGAGCAGGCCATCCGCGAAGCCACCGAAAAGCGGCTTGCCTGCCAGCAGAAGGAAACGGAAGCACTGGCAAAAGCCCGCACCGCCTCCGACAGCCGCGAGGAGATGGGCAGGGAGATGGCGCGCCTTGCTGAGCGCAAGGCCGCTGCCGAGACCGAGTACGACCAGACCGTGGCAAAGCTGTGGGATGAGTACCAGCTCTCGGTCAGTCAGGCGGAGCAGCTGTGCGTGGAGTTCGACAGCCTGACCGCGCTGCGGGCACAGGTGGCAGACCTGCGCGGCAAGATCCGCGCCCTTGGCAGCGTGAATGTGAGCGCCATCGAGGAGTATAAGGAAGTCAAAGCCCGCTACGATGATCTGTCCCATCAGGTGACCGACGTGGAGGAGAGCCGCAACGAGCTGAGCCGCATGATCGCAAAGCTTTCCGCCCAGATGCGGGAGATCTTCACCGACAGCTTCCGCGCCATCAACGAAAACTTTGGCCGTGTCTTTACCGAGCTGTTCGGCGGCGGTGAGGCCAGCCTGATCCTGGAAGACGAGAGCGATGTCCTCTCCAGCGGCATTGGCATCCGGGTGGCACCGCCGGGCAAGGTCATCAAGAACCTGGAAGCTCTCTCGGGCGGCGAGCAGGCGCTGGTGGCCATCAGCATCTACTTTGCGATTCTGGCCGTCAACCCGGCTCCGTTCTGCATTCTGGACGAGATCGAAGCTGCCTTGGACGATGCCAACGTGGTGCGGTTTGCCCAGTATCTGCGCCGCATCAGCGACAAGACCCAGTTCATCGTCATCACCCACCGCCGCGGCACCATGGAGGCCGCCAATGTGCTGTATGGCGTTACCATGCAGGAGGACGGCGTGTCCAAACTGCTCAAGCTGGATCTGGAACAGGTTGACGCAACGCTGGTTTCCTGATATAAAATAAACAGAAAATAGATAGGAGGACCACTATGGCGTTCTTCGGATTTGGAAAAAAAGAAAAAGACAAGATGAAAACGGGCCTGGAAAAGACCCGCACCGGCTTCTGGGGCAGCATTATGAACACCCTGACCGGCAGCGTCATCGACGATGAGATGTACGATGATCTGGAGGAGCAGCTGATCCTTGCCGACGTAGGCGGTGAGGTGGCGGTGCATCTGGTGGACAAGCTCCGCGACCGTGTGCGCGATAAGGGGCTGAAAACCGGCGAACAGGCCGCAGATGCCCTGCGCGACATCATTGCCGAGGAGATGACCCCGGAGGCCGAGATGGCACTGGACGGCAAGCCCGCTGTCATTCTGGTCATCGGCGTCAACGGCGTGGGCAAGACCACCAGCATTGCCAAGCTGGCCGATTACTACACCCGTCAGGGCCGCAAGGTGATGCTGGCGGCCGGTGATACATTCCGTGCCGCCGCCAGCGAGCAGCTGGAGATCTGGGCAAGCCGTGCCGGTGTGCCCATCGTCAGCGCAGGCGAAGGTGCAGACCCCGCTGCCGTCATCTTTGATACGGTCAAGTCTGCCACCGCACGCGGCTATGATATGGTCATTGCGGACACCGCAGGCCGTCTGCACAACAAATCAAACCTGATGGCAGAACTTTCCAAGATCAGCCGCAGCGTCAAAAAGGCCAGCCCCGAGGCCAGTCTGGAGACCCTGCTGGTGCTGGATGCCATCACCGGGCAGAACGCCATCAGTCAGGCCAAGGAGTTCTGCAAGGCTGCCGATGCCACCGGCATCATCCTGACCAAGCTGGACGGCACCGCCAAGGGCGGCTGCGTGGTGGCGGTCAAGCAGCGGCTGGGCCTGCCCGTCCGATTCATCGGCGTGGGCGAGGGCATCGACGACTTGCTCCCGTTCACCCCGGAGGGCTTTGTGGAAGAGTTGATCCCCCGCACGGGCTGGAAGCACTAAAAAACCTCTCAGTCATCGCTTGCGCGATGCCAGCCGCTCCCCTTTCGGCACTTTCGTGCCACCTCCCCCGGCCGGGGGAGTCTTTTCGAGCAGGGGAGCCCTTGGCAACGAGGGCGAGTTTTGAGAAGACGCGAACGTTGGAACAAACGGGAGGAAGAAGCAATATGAAAATTTGTGCAGCAACAGGCAATGCGGGCAAGCTCCGGGAGCTGCGCCGCATTCTGGAAGCGCAG
>OMAW01001293.1_pt1 | contig 10043 bp, 7 predicted proteins | sample 1644731 | NCBI WGS metagenome assembly OMAW01 (sample SAMEA103958133, study PRJEB25191) | human gut metagenome | biome: human-associated habitat [ENVO:00009003]; feature: intestine environment [ENVO:2100002]; material: feces | place: Germany | collected 2013/2015 | reverse complement strand
CTCCAAGGTCGCCGGCTATGCCAACACCTTCATCTTCCCCAACATCAACGCCGGCAACATCGGCTACAAGATTGCCCAGCGCTTGGGCGGCTTTGAAGCCTACGGCCCCATTCTCCAGGGCCTGAACGCCCCCATCAACGACCTGTCCCGCGGCTGCAATGCCGAGGAGGTCTACAAGATGGCCCTGATCACCGCCGCGCTGATCTGAGTTAAAATCCCTAAAAAGCAACCGCCGCCCGCGATATACAAAACGGGCGGCATTTTTTTGTGTGGCAGGGGGCGCATATAGATGCCCCCTGCGGAAATTGCAATTTTCTTGTGATATAAACTAAATTTTCTGCGTGTAGGGGTCGATGCTTGCATCCGCCCATACAAAAAATGTCCGCTGCAATTCTTACCGCAGCGGACATTTTTTTATGAACTACCAATCAATAGTGCAGCTTTTCCGCATCCAGCCCCTCCAGCACGGGCAGCATGGCGGCGGCCTCGGCGCGGGCGGCAATGGGGTCCACCATCAGGTAGTTGCCGCACTCAACGGCGGATGCGCCGGGAATCTCTCCCTTGTACTCCGCCATCCAGGCAAAGGCGCTGCGGGTCAGGTCAAGCGCCTCGGCGGGCGTCAGGCCGGTGGTCAGCAGGTAAAAGCCGGTCAAACAGCCCATAGGGCCGACATAGACAACACCCCTGCTGTACTTGCTATTGCGCGCATAGGTTGCGAACAGATGCTCCAGCGTGTGAGCCGCGGCGGGGGAAAGATAGCTGCCCTTGTTGGGCTGCTTCATGCGGATGTCCCAGGTCAAAATCTCGCCGTCAGCACCGTCTTGGCGGGACAGGTACATACCCGGCAGCAGCCTGGTGTGGTCAACACAGAAGCTCGCGATACGTTCCATCGTGGTCCGCCTCACTTCGCCATCGCCTGCACAACACCGCGGGCGCAGTCCATGGAAATCGTCATGCCGTCCTTCAGCGTGCGGGTGGCATTGGTAGCACCAACGATAACGGCCTTATCCAGCGTCAGACCGACAATGGCGGAATGGCTGTTCGTACCGGCCTCCTCGGTGATGATACCGGCAGCCTCACGCATGAAAGGCAGCGTGTCGTTGGTGGTGAAGGGTACGACCAAAATCTGGCCGGGTTTGAACTTCTTGGCAGCCTCGGTGGCGTTGCGGCACACGCAGACCTCACCCTTGGCGTTGTGGTTGCCGATGCCGACACCGGCCAGCAGGGAATCGCCGACCATGTGGACCTTGATCATGTTGGTGGTGCCGGAGATGCCGACGGGAACACCGGCGGTGACGACGACGAGGTCGCCGTCCTGCACAAGGCCCGCGCTCTTGGCCTTCGCAACCGACATACTGATGAGCTCATCCGTGGAGGTCGCGTAGTCCATCAGCAACGGGGTAACGCCGCGGTAGACGTTCAGCTGGCAGCGGGTAGTTTCATCCAGCACACAGGCGATAATTTGGGTGTCAGGACGGAAGCGGCTCAACAGGCGGGCGGTCTCACCGCTCTTGGAAGCCGTGATGATGGCGGAAGCGCCGATGTCTGTAGCGGTGGTGCAGGCGGCATGGCCGACGGCAGCGCTGATGTTCAGGCGGCTGTTGTCTGTACCGGAGTGGTGGACCAGACTGTCAAAGCTGGAGTCTGCTTCGGTGGTCTCGGCAATCGTAGCCATGGCCTTCAGCGCCTCGACGGGGTACTTGCCCGCGGCGGTTTCACCGGAGAGCATGACCGCGCCGGTGCCGTCGTAGATGGCGTTGGCCACGTCGGTGATCTCGGCACGGGTCGGGCGGGGATTGACGATCATGGAATCCAGCATCTGGGTAGCGGTAATGCAGATCTTACCGGCGCTCATGGCGCGGTCGATCAGGTGCTTCTGAATGGCCGGGATCTCGGCAAAGTCGATCTCAACGCCCATATCGCCGCGGGCAACCATGATGCCGTCGGCCACAGTCAGAATCTCGTCGATGTTGTCGATGCCCTCCTGGTTCTCGATCTTCGCGATGATGCGGATCTTGGAGTTGTGCTCGTCCAGGATGTGGCGGATATCCATAATGTCCTGCGCGTTGCGGGCAAAGCTGGCGGAGATCAGGTCAAAGCCCTGCTCGACACCAAAAAGAATATCGCTCGTGTCGCGCTGGCTCATATACGGCATGGACAGATGCACGCCGGGGACGTTGACGCCCTTCTTGGTCTTGATGATGCCGTCATTGCAGACCGTGCAGACAATGTCGGTGTCGCCGACCTCGTCAATGCGCAGCTCGATCAGACCGTCGTCCAGCATGATCCGGCCACCGGGCTTGACGTCGTGGGGCAGCTCCTTGTAAGTGACGGAGCAGATTTCGTTCGTGCCCTCTACGCTGCGGGAGGTCAGGGTGAACTTCTGGCCGGTGGTCAGCTTCTCCACACCGTTCTTGAACTCACCCAGACGAATCTCGGGACCCTTGGTGTCCAGCATACAGGCAATGGGCAGGTCCAGTTCCTTGGACAGTGCGCGTACCTTGTCATAGCGGCCCTTGTGCTCCTCGTAGTCGCCATGAGAAAAGTTGAAACGCGCGACGTTCATGCCGTTCTCCATCAGCTGGCGCAGAATGCCCGGCTTATCGGTGGACGGACCCATAGTACAGACGATCTTGGTTTTACGCATAAAGCTTATCCTCCGTTTTACATTTCTACCTATTTATATACTTTAGCAAACCTCAGCGGTATTATACTACAAGTCCGCCGTGGGAGACAAGAGGGAAACGGCTTTCGTCTGAAAAAAACCGCACAAAAATTGTTCCCTTGCTGCCCGTTAATTTTTACACAATTTCAGCTCGTTCCGTGCAAATTCTGCCACAGCCCGGGTACAGCCCGACTTACAGGCCACCGGCGTTCTTCTGTGCCCGGTGGGTCCGATTTGCAAGCATGGATTGCATGTTTACTTTTTGCGGTGTTTACGGTATAATAAAGCCATGAATAGTCCTTTACCACTTACTATACAGGAGAAGCATCATGGCAAAACGTGTATTTCTGATTGTGCTCGACAGCTTCGGCGTCGGAGCAGAGCCGGACGCGCCCCTTTTCGGCGATGTCGGCACCAACACACTGGGGGCCATTGCAGGACATCCCAATTTCAGGGGTGATAACCTTGCCAGGCTCGGCATGTTCAATCTGGACGGCGTGACCTGCGGCACCCCCGCAGCCGCCCCCATCGGCAGCTATGCCCGCCTGCGTGAAGCCAGTGCCGGTAAGGATACGACCATCGGCCACTGGGAAATCGCGGGTCTGCTGAGTGCCGAACCGCTGCCCACCTTCCCGGACGGTTTCCCGCAGGAGCTGCTGGATGCGTTCACCGCCAAAACCGGCTATAAGGTTCTGTGCAACAAGCCCTATTCCGGCACCGACGTCATCCGCGACTACGGCGAGGAGCACATGAAAACCGGCGCACTCATCGTTTACACCTCCGCCGACAGTGTGTTTCAGATCGCTGCGAACGAGGCCATCGTCCCTGTGGAAAAGCTGTACGAGATCTGCGCACAGGCGCGGGAGCTGCTGACCGGCAAATACGGCGTGGGCCGCGTCATTGCCCGCCCGTTCGTGGGCGACTGCGCCGCCAACTTCACCCGCACGCCGCGCCGCCATGACTACAGTCTGGTCCCGCCGCACGACACGATGCTCGACGCCATCCTGGCCGCAGGCAAGCAGACCATCGGTGTCGGCAAGATTCACGACATCTTTGCGGGCAAGGGCATCGGCGAGACTATCCGCACCTCCGGCAACACCGAGGGTCTGCAAGTCACGCTGGAGCTGGCGGACCGCGATTTTGAGGGTCTGGCCTTCGTCAACCTCGTCGACTTTGATATGCTCTACGGCCACCGCCGCGACATTGCGGGCTACGCCGCCGCCGCTGCCGAGTTCAATGACTGGCTGCCCGGCTTTATGGCAAAAATGCGCCCGGGTGACATCCTGATGGTCACGGCGGATCACGGCTGCGACCCCAGCTACACCAAGACCACCGACCACACCCGTGAACACGTGCCGTTCCTGATTTACGGCGACGAGGTCAAACCCGGCGTCAACCTGCATACCCGCTACAGCTTCGCCACGATTGCCGACACTGTCTGCAAGGCGCTGGGCGTTGACTACTGCCCGGCGGGCTGCGGTGTTTATGATGAAATTGCCCGCTAAGGTGGGCGTTCTTGTGCTGAACCTGTTGGCCGCAGTGCTGGTCCTCTATTCGGTTTCGCTGATTTTTCTGTCCAACTTCAACATGGGCAACCTGATGGTCTGGCTGCTGACGGCCTGCGTGGCCGGGTACGCCGTGTTCCGCCGCCCGCTCAACCTGTGGTTTTCCGCAGGCGCAGGACGGGTCGTTTTCTGGGTGCTGGCCGTTCTGGCTGGGGTGTATCTGGCGCTGATCGCCTTTGTGTCGGTCAGCGGCTATATGAACCCGCCCACGGGGGACGAAAGGGTCATCATCGTGCTGGGGGCCGGGCTGCATAAGGATAAGCCCAGCAAGCTCCTGCAATGCCGCCTGAATAAGGCGTATGACTACGCCGCAGCCCACCCGGACACACTGGTCATCACCAGCGGCGGGCAGGGCCGCGACGAATGGCGGCCCGAGGGCGACGCCATGCGGGACTACCTGATTGCCAAAGGACTGCCTGCGGACCGCGTGCTTGCCGAATCCGGCTCGACCTCCACCGAGGAAAACTTTGCCTTCTCACTGACCATCCTGCGGGAGCATGGCTTTGATGAGACAACGCCCATCGTCTACGTTTCCAATGCGTTCCACTGCTACCGCGCCGGGAAATACGCCGCCTTGGCGGGCTTCACCAAAGCCACTGCACTGCCCGCCGCAACGCCGTGGCGCAGTGTGCTCCCATGCTATCTGCGGGAGGCACTGGCACTGCTCTACTACTGGGTATTCAAAACGTCCGCCAGCGGACCGATGCATGCGATGGTCGGCTTGCTGGAGCTGAATAAAAATTTCTTTTATAAATAGGAGGGAACTGCCATGCAGATCCGCTATTACAAGGAGTACAGCCGGTTTCTGAACCGTTTTATGGAGTTTAAGGTCTACGGCCATGCCGGACGCCCCATCGTCATTTTCCCGTGCCAGAGCGGCCGCTTCTTCGACTGGGAGGACCGTAATATGTGCAACGCGGCGGCCCCCTGGATCGACAGCGGCAAGCTGCAGATCTTCACCGTCGACAGCATCGACCCCGAGAGCTGGGACAACAACGGCCCCGAACGCCCGCGCATCGAGATGCAGGAGCGCTGGTACAACTATATCTGTGAGGAGTTCATCCCCCGTCTGCTGGAGATCAACCGCGAGCAGGGCGAGGACCACACAGGCTGCATCCTGACCGGCGGTGCCAGCATGGGCGGCGGCCACGCCGTCAACTTCTACCTGCGCCGCCCCGACATCTTCAACGGCACGATTGCCCTGAGCGGCCTGTACTCCTCCGGCATGTTCTTCGGCAGCTACATGGACGACCTTGTCTACCGCAATTCTCCCTGCGATTACATGCGCAACTTCCCGACGACTCACCCCTACATGAAGCTGTTTGAGAAGGCCGACAAGTTCATTATGTGTTGCGGCCAGGGCGCGTGGGAAGCTGACCTGCTGGCCTCCACGAAGGAGCTGCAGGCCATTCTCGAGAGCAAGGGCATCCATCCCATCGTGGACATCTGGGGCCAGGACGTCTCCCACGACTGGTACTGGTGGGAGAAGCAGTGGGTCTACTTCCTGCAGATGACCCTGGGCGACGCATAACGAATACAGTAAGGAACACGATTCTATGGATTTTTGGCACGATGCAGCGGCGCAAAAGCGCTGGCTGCGCCGCTTTGCACTGCTGACGGGCGTGCTGCTGCTGCCCGTGCTGGTGCTGGCGGTCTTTGCGCGCCCCTCGGCAGATGACTTCATCTACGCCGCCCGCACCCATGCCGTGGTGCAGCAGTACGGCCTTGAGCTGCCGCGTCTGCTGCGGGCCGCGTGGGACACCAACGTCTACTACTATGAGAACTGGCAGGGACTCTACGTTTCCGGCTTTACGCTGGCGTTTCAGCCCGCCATCTTCGGCAACAAATATTATGGTGTCACGCTGGTCTGCGTGCTGCTGCCGCTGTTTTTCTGCCTGTATGGGCTGGCACGGTGCGTGGTGCTGCGTCTGGACCCGTCGCAAAGGCGTCTGCCCTGGGCACTGGCGCTGCTGCTGACCTTCGCCTTTATCGAGGGCATGCCCGCCCCCGTGGAGGGATTGTACTGGTTCAACGGTGCCATGAACTACCTGCCGTACTTTTCGCTGGCCGTACTGAACGCCGGGCTGGCGTTTGCGCTCTGCTTTGCCGATAAGCTGCCGACCCGCCGCAAATTTTTCTATGCGGCAGCGGGCTGTGTGTGCAGTCTTGTCATCGGCGGCGGGCATCAGGTGGCCGGGCTGCTGAACGTGCTGGTCCTGCTGTTGGCCGCGGCGCTCTGCGCTGTGCGCCGCCGTAATTTCTGGCAGGCTCCCGCGCTGGCCGCGGCCATGGCGGGGCTGCTTTTGAATGTGTTGGCCCCCGGCACGCAGGTGCGTACTGCAGGCTTTGCCGGTGCGGGCTTTGCGGAGGCTGTCGTCAAGAGCTTTATCCTCGCCGCCATGGAGTGGATCCGCTGGCTGGATGTGCCGCTGCTCTGCCTGCTGGCACTGCTTGTACTGCCGCTTTTGCATCTGACCCGCAGCGCTGTGCTTTCGGACCGGGTGTTCAGCCATCCGTGGCTCGGCGCGGCGGTCACCTTCGTGCTGATGTGGGCCATGATCTTTCTGCCGTCCTACACAATGGGCGGCATCGGTGCCGGGCGGCTTTTGAACGTTGTCTGGATGACCTTTGTGCTGGGTCTGGCTGCCACCGAGTTTTTGCTGCTCGGCTGGCTCGAGCGCGTGCGCGGCGTTTCTCTGCATGGTGCAGAGCCGTTCTGCCGCCGCCAGGCCCGCCGTCTGTCGCTGCTTGCCGCCGCTATGCTCCTCTGCATGGCCTGCATCGGCAGCCACACCGTAAAGGAGGGCCAGGACAGCTACTTTGCCACCAGCCTCGAGGCCGCCTATGAGTTGGCCAATGGCAGCGCCAGGCGCTACGCCGACGCCCTCGACGCGCGGGAGGCACTGCTGAACGACGCCGCCCAGCCGGATGTTTCCATCCGCCCGCTGAACGATGACGAACGCCCGTGGCTGCTGTTTTATACCGATGTCGCGCCCGGCCCCGATATGTGGGGGCTGACGCCGTACTTTGGCAAGCAATCTGTCACAATTTCGGATTTTGAATGACACAAACCCCTGCCGTGCCGCAGGGGTTTTGCATGAATGCAATTCCTATTGAGCGGGTAGGAAACCGCACCTGCCATACTGATTCTATAAAGAGGCTTCCGCATGATTTACCTTGACTATACCGCCAACACCCCGGCAGACCCCGAGGTTCTGGACGCATACCTTGCGGCGGAGCGCCGTTATATCGCCAACCCCAACTCTACCCACATCGCCGGGCAGGAGGCCCGCGCCGAGATGGAGCGGGTGACCCAATCCATTGCGCAGCACCTTGGCGTGCAGCCTGCCGAAATCATCTACACCTCGGGCGCGAGCGAGTCGAACAACCTTGCCCTCAAGGGCATTGCCCATGCGTCGCGGCACATCGGCAAGCACATCATCTCCACCCAGCTGGAGCACTCCTCGGTGGGCGCGTCACTGTCGGCTTTGCAGCAGCAGGGGTACGAGATCGACCTGCTGGACATTGGCCGCGACGGCAGGGTAGACCTGGACCAGCTGCGGGAGCTGATGCGCGACGATACGATCCTGGTCGCCGTCTGCGCTGTGGACAGTGAGCTTGGCACGATCCAGCCCATCCGGGAGATTGCCGGAATCGTCAAGCCGTACCCCGGCTGTCGCCTGCACGTGGACGCCACCCAAGCCGTCGGCAAGACCGACCTCTGGCTTGACGGCGTCGATACGATGAGCTTCACTGCCCACAAGTTCTACGGCCCCAACGGCATCGGCGCGCTGTACAAGCGCCGCGGACTCGTCATTGAGCCGCAGATTTCCGGCGGCGCCAGCACCACGATCTACCGCAGCGGCACGCCGACGCTGGGTCTTGCCGTCAGCCTGGACGCCGCACTGACCAAAGCACTGGCCGGGCAGGACGCCCGCAACGCCCATGTGCAAAGGCTGCATGACCGCCTGCTGGCGGGTTTGCAGCAATACAGCCTTGTGCGCGTCAACAGCCCCGCGCATGCTGTGCCGCATATCGTCAATGTCAGCGTGACCGGCGTCAAGGGCACGCGGTTTCAGCAGGCGCTGAGCGAACAGGGCGTCTGCGTGTCGGTCAAATCGGCCTGCTCGTCGGACGGTCTGCCGTCCAAGGCCGTGTTCGCCGTCAGCCGGGATCGCCGCAACGCGCTGTCCAGCTGGCGCATCAGCATCAGCCACCTGACCACCGACGCGGAGATTGACGGCTTCCTGCAAGCCTTTGACACCTGCTACAAAACCCTGACGAATAAGGAGAATTGACCCTTGGAACGCCAATTAGAGACCTATCAAAAAATCGAGCGCAGCATTATCAAAAAATTCCGCAAGCAGCTTTGGACGCCCTTCATCGTGGCCGTCAAGCGGTACGAGCTGATCCAGGCCGGGGACAAGATCGCCGTCTGCATCTCCGGCGGCAAGGATTCGATGCTTATGGCCAAGCTCCTGCAGGAATTGCAGCGCCACAGCGAGGTTCCGTTTGAGCTCGTCTACCTCGTCATGGACCCCGGCTATAATGAAATCAACCGCCAGAAGATCGAGAGCAACGCCGCGCTGCTGCACATTCCCATCACAGTATTTGAGACGAACATCTTTGATGTCGCCAACAACAGTGATAAGTCGCCCTGCTACCTCTGCGCCCGCATGCGCCGCGGCCACCTGTACAAGAAAGCGCAGGAGCTTGGCTGCAACAAAATCGCGCTGGGACATCATTTTAATGATGTCATCGAGACGACAGTCATGAGCATGTTCTACGGCTCCCAGCTGCAGGCCATGCCGCCGAAGCTGCACAGTACGAACTTCCCGGGCATGACGCTGATTCGCCCGATGTACTGCATCCGCGAGGATGACATCATCGCGTGGCGCCGCTATAATGAGCTGGAATTTATCCAGTGTGCCTGCCGTTTTACCGAGGCCTGCACGATCTGCGACAACGGCGGAGGCGGCTCCAAGCGGCAGGAGGTCAAGGTCCTGCTGCGCCGCCTGATGCGCGACAACCCGAACATCGAAAACAGCATCTTCCGCAGCATCCACGCTGTGTCGCTCGACACAATGCCCGGCTACAAGTCCGAGGGTGTGGAGCATTCGTTCCTGGAGCGGTTTGACAGGGTCGAGGAAGAACTGAAAACAAAAAAGGCTTCCCCCGAGGGGGAAGCTGTCCGCGAAGCGGACTGATGAGGGCGGAGCTGCTGTGGCAGCCCGTTTACCGGGCAGCTTCGGTAGCTTGCCCCTCATCCGGCCTCGCTGCGCTCGTCCACCTTCCCCCCACAGGGGAAGGCTTTTTTATTATCCTCACCACTGCCGCCGGTATTCCCCCGGCGTCGTGCCCTCTACTTTTTTAAATAAGCGGGAAAAATAATTTGCGTCGTTCAGCCCGCATTCCTGCGCAACGTTCTCCACGCTTTTGTCCGTGAACCGCAGCAGCCGCTTTGCCTGCGTAATGCGCAGCTGCGTCAGGTAGCTCGTCACCGAAAGCCCGAACTGCTCCTTGAACACCCGCGTCAGGTAAAACTTGTTGATGTAAAACCGCTCGGCCAGCGCGTCCAGCGTGATCTTCTCGGCAAAATGCAGGTCAAGATAGTCCTTGATTTCCTGCACATTCTGTCGCTTCGTGCCCGCAGTGCGCACAATTTCGGGGTGCCAGCTCTCCTGCATCAGAAGGGTCAGCAGGGCAAACAGCCCCTCGCAGATCTGCATATCCCGCACGTAATTGTCAGAGGCCGCCAGCGTGTACAGTGCTTCGAGACGGCGGGTGTAGGGTGCGGTATTTTCCGGGTGAAA
>OMAW01001289.1_pt1 | contig 10060 bp, 9 predicted proteins | sample 1644731 | NCBI WGS metagenome assembly OMAW01 (sample SAMEA103958133, study PRJEB25191) | human gut metagenome | biome: human-associated habitat [ENVO:00009003]; feature: intestine environment [ENVO:2100002]; material: feces | place: Germany | collected 2013/2015 | reverse complement strand
CCTGCGGGCGGAGCCCCCTCCCAGAGGGGGCCAAGGAATTACCACAACCATAAACCGAGGTACCCACCATGGAAGAACTCACCCACGATTTTCTCTCGTTTCTGCCCGCGGCGCTGCTGGCGCTGGCGGCTGCCGGTGCACCCGAGGTGTACAAGCTCGCCGCCCGGCGTTTTCTGGACCGTGCAAAAAGTCACACGGCATCGTGGCTTTACATTCTGCTGGACAGCTTTCTTACGCCGGTGGCGGGCCTTTTTCGGGTACTGCTGGGCGCAGCTGCCGTCAAGTCGCTGCCGTTTGAGCTGGTGCGCGACGCCGTTTTTTTGCAATACCTGAATCTAGCTGCCGACCTGCTGGTCATCTTCTATATCGCGCTCGGCTGCTGGCGTGCGGCCCCGGTCACCCGGCTTTTGCTGCGCAGCGCCCAGAACCATCTGGATTTAGAAACAAATCAGACGATGGGACACTTTTTTGAGAACATCTTTCATGCGCTGGTCGGCCTGTTTGCGGGTATCGCCATGCTGGACCGCCTCGGCGTGCCGGTCTCCGGCCTGCTGACCGGCGCGGGTGTCGCCGGACTGGCGGTCTCGCTGGCCGCGCAGTCCACACTGAACAGCCTGATTGCGGGCATCACGCTGGTGTTGGAGCGGCCCTTCGGCATCGGGGATTACATCGTGCTGGGCGACTGCGAGGGCACCGTTGAGGACATTTCCTTCCGCTCCACCCGCATCCGCAGCCCGGATAATGTCGCTATCACGATAGAAAATTCCAAAATCACAGCGGAGTACATCCAAAACTATAACCGCCGCCAGAGCCGTCTGTGGAAGTTCACGATTGGTCTGACCTACGATACCCCGCGCGAAAAAATCGAACAGCTGACCGCCGATCTGACCGCCATGCTGCAAGCCCAGCCCGACGTGCAGCCCGACGGCGTGATGATTGCGCTGGATAAATTTAACGACTACAGCATTGATCTGGCGTGCCGGGTGTACATCACCAAAGTCAATCTACGGGATTTCATGCAGGTAAAAAACACGCTGAATCTGCAAATTTTGGATCTGATGCAGGAGGAAGGCTGCGAGTTTGCCTTCCCGACGACGACGGTGGATTTGCCGGAGAGGAAGTGAGGCGGCACGCGGCAACGACCGCAAAGGCTTCCCCATCGGGGGAAGCTGTCGCCGCAGGCGACTGATGAGGGCTAAGTTCCCGTGACTGCCCGTATGTGGGAAATCGCGCGGACTTTCCCCTCATCCGACATCGGGCGGGGCCTCGGCCACCTTCCCCCAAAGGAGAAGGCATTTAACGCACAAAAAATCCCCGCTCGGCCAACCCGGGCGGGGCATTTTCATTTCACGTCGCTTCTTTCGCTGACGACCAGAATCTTATCCTCGCCGGTCTGCGTCGTCACCGTGAACTCAAAATTGTACGCGGTGTCCAACTCGTAGGAGACGTACCCGTCCCCTTCTGTCAGGATATAATCCAGCTTGATCTGCGGCTTGACGCGGTCATAATCGACGTACACGTCGCCGATGTCCTCCAGATACACAAGGCCAATATCCTGCGCTGAAGCGCCGTAAAACGTTACAACGGGCTGACCGTCGGCCTTGACGGCGGGCAAAACCGACACATTGTGCACGTACAGCTCCTCCCGCGTTGCGGCGTAGTAGACGTCCGCGTCGGAGAGCAGCGCCGCGTTGGAAAGCTCTATATGTACGCCGCTGGCGGGCAGGTCGCGCTGCCAGACCGGCGTCAGGTCGGGCGCGGCGGCGCAGCCGGGCAGCAGCAACGCCAGCGCAAGCGCCGCAAAACAGCGATACTTCATTGAAAAGTTCCTCTCATTGATAAGGGTCGTAGGGCGCGGCGGGCGGGTCCTCCCCCACCTCCAGCGTGCGCGGGCAGAGGCCGGTCTCGGCCTCAATAAAACCCATCACCATGCCCATGTGGCGGTATAAATGCCGATACTGCGACAAAATCAGCGTAAACCGCGTCCACTCGCAGTTGTCGGGCCGCTGCAGCAGATCCTCGTCGTGGAGCGAGGTCAGATAAATGGACAGCTTGGCCTTGATTGTATAAAAATAGTCATCTATCGCCGGTCTGTCAAGACGCACTGCCGGGTAAATGTGCAGTTCCTGCAAGTGCGGCGTGTGGATAGGCGGCTCGACAAAGTCGGTGTCCCGCGGGTTGATGAACCACTGGTCCAGCTCGTGCAGGGTGTGGTAGACGTGCTGCCACAGCGGTGCGCCGCCGTAGCAGCGGTCCCACAGCGCGTCGGGGATGCAGTCCAGCAGGTTTTGCAGCTCCCACAGTGCGCGGACGGTCATCTCGGCAATGACCGCGTGGTAGGATGTTTCCCGCATGGCACATGCCCCCTTTCAGGGTCAGTATGCCCGCAGAAAGCACGTTTATTCGTTGTAATTTTCCGTCTCGCGGATAGTTTTGCGGGTCGTCAGCAGCTGCATGAACGGGTCGAGCAGTGCGCGTTCCTCCTGCGAGGGCGTGCGGCTGCGGGCCTGCATCAGCAGCCAAGCCAGCTCGCCGCTGACGGGGCGGCCATAGACCAGCGCATTGTAGCCGTCCTTGCAGACGGCCAGCTTAGCCGACGTGATGTCCAGCGTCGTCGCGCCCGCGTAGTGGCGCAGCACATTTTGCAGCGCTGCCGGGCTGCCGAACACCGACTTGACCAGCTGCACATACGCGGCGATGTACCGCGGCGGCATGCTGTCCGCGGCGCGCAGCTCAATGCGGGATTTGAGACGTACATCGTAAAAGAAATTGGACAAAATATGCGCGGTTTCCTGACGGCTGACGTGCCCGGCGTAAAGCTCCGGCGCAATCTTTCCGCCCGCAGCCCTGACGCGGCCCAGCCGCAGCGCAGTGATTTGGGGCTTGGTCAGCACATTCTCCGCATAGCGGGCGTAACCGAAATCCGCGTCCATCAGATGCGGCGTGACGCCGCAGCGGTCACGGTCCACATCCTGCCAGAGCCGCGTGCGGATGCAATAACTGCTGTTGCGGCTGGCCTGATAGACCGGAGCGTTGTCGCTGAGCAGCGCAAAGAACGGCGTCAGCAGGCTGGCCGCGCGCATTTTGCGGACAAAATCGGTCTCATCCTGATAGTCAATGGACACCTGCGTCGCCGCCGTGGCGCGCATCATCTGCACACTGCAGGCTCCCTTTTCCCGCAGGTAGGCGTCCATGGCCTCGTCCCGGGTGCGGGGTACCAGGGGCAAGTCCTCGGCATGGCAGGTCGGGTGGCAGCCCGCCGTCCAGGCGCGCAGCCCGTGGGCAGCCAGCGCCAGCCCCAGCTGCAAATAGAAACGGTTGTACAGATCCATGATGTCCTGCACGTCGCGCAGCGGGGACAGGCTGATGCGCAGCTGGCACGCGGGCCCCAGCGTGGCCGTCAGCGCCGGGCCGCTGTAGCCGAAATATTCGCCGTCGGTGATGATCGGCGCGTCTGTCTGCTGCTGCAAATCGCGCAGCGCGGCCTGCACATCGGCAAAGGCCGGGGGCTGGCCGTCGGACTGGGTGAGGAAGTGCTCGACCTCCAATTGCAGCGTCAGCTTGCCGTCCGGCTCACAGTCCGCCGCAAAGTAGCCCGCCAGCGTTTTGATTTGTTCGTCCAATTTTGGCATAGCGTGTGGTGGTTCTCCCCTGTTGTGATTCTGGCACTATTATACCGCGATTTTGGGGCGGGCGCAATGCTGTTTTGACGCCGACCTGCGGCAACGGCACGGTGCCTGGGCGGATATGGAATCCACCTCTACGGTATCGGGGCAGGGCCGACTTTACATATCCCGCGCCGCCGGGAAGCCGTACGCGCTGTCCGCGGCCTCCACGGCCCGGACAATGGCTTTGGCCATGACCCGCGCGCCGATCACGCCGACGGCGTCGAGGTCAGCGGGCACGCCGCCCAGCGAGACCGCGTAGATGCTGTCGCCGTCCATCGAGGTGTGCACCGGGCGGATGGCGCAGGCGTAGCCGTCGTGCGCCATGCCCGCGGCTTTGCACAGCCGTGCCTTGTCGAGCTTTGCATTGGTGAAAAGGATGCCAAGTGTCGTGTTGCCGACGAATTTTTCCTGCGGCGCGTCGAGCTGCTGCATCAGCACCCGCTCGGAATCCAAAAACGTTTTGCCGTCGTCAGCCCGCAGCCCGGCGACCTTGCGGCCCGTCTCAAAATCGTAGACGTCGCCCACCGCGTTGACCGCGACGAGCGCGCCGACCTTCAGGTCGCCCACCTGCACGGCGTAGCTGCCAATGCCAGACTTCATACAGTGGTCCATGCCCAGCAGCTTTCCGACAGTCGCACCGGTACCCGCGCCGTGGTTGCCGTCGCGGTAGTTGCCGATCTCGGCGTTGACGCAGGCCGCGTAGGCCATGGCTCCATCGGGCCGGGCGCGGGCGTCGGCCACGGTCAAATCGAACAGGTCGGACTGGCAGACGAGGGGAACTTTCGTCACACCTACGTCAAAACCGATGTCGTGTTCCTCGAGATACCGCATGACGCCGCCTGCGGCATCCAGTCCGAAGGCGCTGCCGCCCGCCAGCACAATGGCGTGGATGACCTGCGCCGCCGCCAGCGGCTTGAGCAGCTCGCTCTCTCGCGAGGCCGGCCCGCCGCCGCGCACATCCAGCCCCGCCGGGGCGCCGTCCTTGCCCAGCAACACCACCGTGCAGCCCGTGCCCGCCGCCGTGTTTTCCGCCTGGCCGATTTGGAGATTGTCAAAGGATGTAATGGGGATTTCTTTCATGGGAGTGTCCTTTCCGCGAATGCCGCTTCACCGTATTATAGACCATTGTACACCACCCGCGCCCCCCGCGCAACAAAAAATCCCGCCAGGCGTCAGGCCAAGGCGGGATGGCAGGGTTAGGGGTTGCTTAAATTCGAGGGCGTAGATATTTTATGGTTTTTTGTGTTGTTAATACGTCAATTTTCTTTTTCCCTTTTTATTTACTATGCTTATTTTTTCTTCTTTTGCACAATGGGGAGTCAATCGGGAGTCAATTCTGTTCTTTCGGCACAGATGGAATCGGTAACATAGGAACAAACCTATCACATTCTGTCATTCTTCGTAATCTACTGCTACAACAATTCCATTTTCAAAATAGACATATCTATTATTCGAATAGCACCATTGTTCACTCGTTCCCCAAGTGTATTTACCTATATTCTTTTTTTGAGGTTCTCCCCAATTTGTTTGATACAATACCTCCTCTTTATTCATACCAACTTCGGGATTATCCGATATTATATATGTCTTGCTGTCTTTCACATTTTCTTCCGTACCTGCTTGTTTGTCATAAATAATTTTATCATTCTTTTCTATAACTAAATCTCCGGCACCTTTAAAATTAACCAAAACATTATTACTAACAGACTGCATCGCAAAGCTTTTATGCAATTTTTCTTTTGATTTCTTCTCTAATTCTATTCTGCAATCTGCCATTTCTGAATATGATAATCTTGAAAAATTCGAACTTTCCACAGTTGTTCTATACGTTTTTGTCTCTTCAATCCATTCTAAAGATACTTCTACATCCTCTAGTCCCTGTTCTTCAGCTAAAGTTGCAATTTCTTTCTTATAATCCTCTTCTCCTTTCCCACATGCGCCCAGCGAAACCATACATACAATCAAAATCAGTACTATATTTCAATTTTTCTTTTAGTCGCAATCTTCATCAAAACTCGCCTCTCAAAAAACTCATTGTGAAATCTTTCATTTTTTCCATTAATTATCCGCTTTTGCTTTTTCTAAAAAAGTTAATTTGGCATATTTTGTTCCTCGAAACAATCAATACTATAACACACTACCCAAACCACAGCAAAATCATTCACAAGTTGTATCACAATTCCAATCAACAAAACCAACAGCAAGAAAGTGCTTGCACATTGAACAACAATACATTCAATATGCAAAATATGTACTTTTTCTACGGGCTACTTTTCACTTGAAAATTCATTTTTTTAGTTTATATCTTAAATCCTTATGATTTTTTCCCACTTATAACCTTTATCACTCGTAGTTATTTGATATTGAAAACAATCCGTTCCTAAAATGTCTTCCGAATATCTTATCAGTTCATCAGGCTTTATTTCATCAGAACTTTTACCAGTATTATTGATTTTCCACAGGAAATCATTGCTTTTCAAGCCCAAAATAATTTCTTTGGGTTTTACAAACTTTATTTTGTACCCAACTTCGTTTCTTTGCTTGTCGTTGATTTCTACAATTCTCCATTCATGTTCATATTTCCAATCAATATATTTAGTCAAAGTATTTATTAAAACACTTGTATCATTTGTATATTGTGGAAGAGTTTCCTCATAAACAACGGGTAAACAATTGAATTTCTCCACTAATTCCTTTAGAGAATATCCTACACATATTCCTCGATGACAATTAGCATAAGTGCCCCACATTATCATCGAATCTGATTTTTCTGAAAAACACGAAATAAATGTCTTGTTTTGCATGTTTATCGAATCCGCTCTATTTCGAATATACTCGTCTATTTCTTTATGCCCTTTAACAAATGCACAGTCAAATGGATCATTTAAGCGATACGCATTGCATAACCAAAGTTCTGGAACTTTTATTGTATCAAAATCTCGATTTATTCCTCTGAAGTATTTGTATATAATTTTGTCATCTGGTATCTCTGCGAGAACCAATTCTCTTGCCGCTCTTTTTTCCCCTTTCAGAATAAGTTCTTTATACTCAATCATCCAATTATCCATAGTAATATTCCCTCATTTGTTTTTATGGAAACTATTCGTTTCTTTTTCAAATAATTCTACTGTTCAACGAATACATCCAATTAGGTCCACTTTCTCTGCGCCTAAAGGTTATCACATTACCAGAGGAAATGTTTTCAAGGACAAGTTCAATTACATTATCATTTCCTATCCTGCTGCAAATAGAACATTTCTTTCTGCATTTCAATCTCTGCGCGCAGTTCTTCTTCCGTGGGCAGGTACAGCTTGTACTTGCTGGCAAAAAGCTGCTCATTGCCATGCAGGACGGAGTATTTAGCAATATCCTCGTCCGTATCGGAGCAAAGGACGATGCCGATGGTCGGGTTATCACCCTCGCCGCGCTTCAGTTCGTCATACATACGAATATACATATCCATCTGACCTACGTCCTGATGGGTAATTTTGCTGGTTTTCAGATCCACCAGCACAAAGCACTTAAGGATATAGTTGTAGAACACAAGGTCGATATAGTAGTCCTCTTTTTCCGTGTGGATATGCTGCTGGCGGGCTACAAAGGCATAGCCTTTGCCAAGCTCCATGAGGAATTTCTGAATGTTCGTGATGATACAGCTTTCCAGCTTGCTTTCGGTAAAATCTGTGCTGCCGGAAAGTCCCAAAAATTCCGTAATCATCGGGTTCTTGATGAACTCCAGCTTGTCCGCTTGATAACCGGCTGTCAGCTTTTCCATTTCCTGCTTGACCGGCTCTTGGTTCTGGGATTTCAGCAAACGGTAGTAGTATTGGGAGGAAATATTGCGTTGCAACGTGCGGACGCTCCATGTTTGATTGGCCGCTTCTTTCGTGTACCAATCGCGGGCTGTTTTGTCCTCAACCTGCAATAATACACGATAGTGCGTCCAAGATAGTAGCGCACCAGATTGTGGACTCACTGAGTCCACAATCTCAGGGTACAATTTATAGAAACGAAAATACTTATACAGACTGCTGTAATCAAATCCTTTACCATACTCAGCAGTCAATTCCTTTGCCAGTTTTCTGATAACCGCCGTACCGTATTCAGAGCGCCCCTCGCCCTTTAATTCTTCCTGTGCGATACGATACCCCAACAGCCAGTTGCGCTGCACCAGCGCCAGATTTACGGCTCTGTATGCAGCCTTTTGGGACACCTCAATAATCTGCTTTGCATCATTGAGCAAATCATTTGTAGGGGTGTATCCGTCCAGCAAATTCAGTTCTTGTTTCATAGCATCCTCCACATAAGAACGTCTGATTTTATAATACCTTATTCAAATCCAAACTGCAACAAAATTATTCGTAGACCAGTTCAGTCGTTACAGCTTCCTCCGCGCAGTTGCGGATGTTGTTCATACGACATCCCCATTAAAGCTGATCCTGCCGTTTCAGTTCCTTGGTGATTTCCTCGGTTTGACGCATCTGTTCCTCGGTCAAAATCAGGGTATCGCGCACCTAACGATCAAATTCTGCCAAGTAGCTGTGCAGCTTATTTTCTTTCAGTAGACCTTGGTACAGCTGCGAGCGGTGCTGTTTGATAAATGCAAGGCGGATATTTGCCCAGCGGCCCAAATCGTTATGTGTTATGTTGTACTCCTTATCTTTCATCGCGTTCTTATTCACGAGATTGTTCTTTTACAGGGTCGATACCGTGCCGCCGCAAAAGGTTGGTCAAGCCTTTTTGCTCACGCTTTAGAATAAGATTCCAAAAGGACAGCTGCCAACAAATCAACAGGAAAAACATCTGAAGATTCCCTTATTGCACAGCTCCTAAAAGGCATTTTCTCTACTAACCACTAACTGACGGGAGTCAAAACGGAGTCAGCAAAAAGAAAGAGCCTGTACGTTGAACGTATTATCGTTCAATATACAGGCTCTATTTAGCTTTCGCGATTATTCAAACTCTCCAAACGGAAACGCGCTCTAAACTTTTTTGTATAGACCGTTTGATTCCATTTGACTTTGTTTGATACCTGTTATCCCAATCCTATGGGGTATCCGACTTTCTGCTATCAAAAAGCTATCAGAGGATGCTATCAATAGGCAATTCCGATAGCTATACGGGGCGTTGATAGTTATGCGTGCGGGACACATTATTACCCTAGCAAGTACTCGCACACAGCTGCAATCCCAGCATTTTTTATCGTTCTGGCTCGTACATCTGCTATATATTTTGCCTGTTTCAATTTTCCTTCTGGCGCAGAGATCAAATCACCAATAGTGTTAATTGAAATCTCGTGCATCTTTTGCTTCTGCCAGCCTGTTAACTCAAGTAAATCTATCGATTTTTTCAATTGCTCCTTAAGAACGTCTGTCTCGCTTTCAATGACCTTCCCTTGAATTTCTCGGTATATCGGATAGTTTGCTCCATATTCACTCATCCTTCTAATATCTGATGCTTTGATTATTTTCATTCCCGATGCCGTTGGAGTTGCCTCGGACGCGAGCAAACACCCAAGATTCACCATATACCTTGTTCCAATCTCACTACGAGTTGCACGAATTCCGGCAGCATCTTCATAAACTAGACCAGAATATTCAAGTATTCTCAGAGACTCTTTAACCTCTTGCGGAGCATTGTTATGAACCCAAAAATAAGCTGTTGTTCCTTTGCCGCTACTATTTTCAAGAAAATCATCGTTTTTCTTCTTTAATTCCGGGAGTACAGTAGTTTCAAGGAAATCACGTCCCCATGAAATGAAATCCTTATATCCAGGGTATCTGTCTGATAGTTTGGTATGCTCTGCCCACAGCTTTTCACGATAATAATCTCTAAAGACCTGATTAACTGACTTAGCATCCATTTTTTCGGCCATAGAAACGCTTGTCAAAAGATATCTTGGGTTTCCTGATGCTGCGTACGCAAGCAAAGTGAAATTTTCTCCATGCCTTGAAAGATTAGCAGCTAAACTACTATCACGAATTTGCTTTAGTACCATCTGTTTCATGGTAGAAACATAGTTTGAATCATTTACATTTCTAACCAATGACACTTTGACAGCATCATGTATTGGTTCAAATGTTTCGCCATAAACAGTTACGCCTGGATACACTGCTGCATTACATTTAATATAGGGTGATCTTAAATCCCTAAATAAAGTAAAGAATTCTCTTTGTTGCTGCGGCAAAAAAACATGTGCGGCTTCATCAATAAACAGAACAATCCGAGAAATTTCTAATTAACCACATAAATCTTCTATTGTATTAATGAAATCGTCTAAAGTCGGTATTTTAGCAACATCAATCAGTTCTCCCGGCGTTTTCCAAGACTCTTCAAAGGCTGTTGCAATATCATCAATTTTGCTAGATTCGACAGAAACCTCGCCTGCCAAT
>OMAW01001282.1_pt1 | contig 10107 bp, 7 predicted proteins | sample 1644731 | NCBI WGS metagenome assembly OMAW01 (sample SAMEA103958133, study PRJEB25191) | human gut metagenome | biome: human-associated habitat [ENVO:00009003]; feature: intestine environment [ENVO:2100002]; material: feces | place: Germany | collected 2013/2015 | reverse complement strand
GATTGAGATCATATCTCCAGGTCAGGGGAATATGTTCTCTGGTCAGAACCGGATGTTCATAACGGTCATAAATACCGTTGTAGAAATCAGACTTTACATTTTTCCGGGAAAGCAGCTTCTCCTGCTTCTCTTTTTCTATGTAATAACGCTCTAACATCTCTTCATAACCTCCATGCACATTCTGCCGTTATGGTAAGGGCATTTCCAAGGCTCCACAATGGGGCGGTCAGGATAGGGATTTCCTTCCGGATCCACTTCCCAGAACCATTCGGAACCGGGTCTCTTATCGATCACATGATCTCTGATAAATGCCCATTCCTTCTCTGCGGCTTCCAGATATTCCGTTTTCTCCGGCTCTTTCTCATAGCCGTTTAAGAAACCGATCACGGTCTCCGCCTGTACCCACCAGACTCTGTGTACATTCACGACACCTCTGTCACATTCATTGGCCAGAGAGTGTCCGTCGAATGCCACCTTATAGATCTGTGCGGTAAGGTCTTTGGTGATGGCATACATCTTCTGAGTCAGTTCCGGATCATCCAGAACCTTGCAACCTCTGTCGATCAGCCATGCCGTCTCGATGTCGTGGCCGTAGGAATGCAGATTCAGAATGGTATTATAATGCTTATCGAAAAATACTTCCTGTCTGTGGAGCTTCGGATTATAAACTTTCTCAGCGAACACATCCATGATCCACAGAAGGCGTCTGCGCACTTTTTCATCCCCGGATACCCGGTACAGCTCCGTATAAGCTTCAAAAACATGAAGCAGGGTATTCATGGTCTTGTCTGCCAGGACACCGTTCTCCGACAATTTCTCATTGGATTCCGGTTTAAAGTCTCTGGTGAATGCTTCCAGATATCCCACCTCATCCATACACGTAGTCTCAATCAGAGTAAACAGCTTTTTCGCCAGCTCCAGGGCTTCTGCATCCCCGCTGGCCTCATAGTAAGAGGACAGCGCGTAGATGCAGAACGCCTGATTGTAAGTATGTTTTGTGGTATCCTTCGGGGTTCCGTCATAGTTTAGGGACCAGTAGATACCGCCGTATTCTTTGTCCAGACAATAGTCTTTCAGAAAAGCATAGCCGTGCTTTGCCTCATCCAACAGACTTTTGTCTTTTAATAGTGTATATGCGTTGGAGAAGAACCAGGTGATCCTGCTGTTCAGGATACAGCCTTTTTCTGCTTTTTTATCCAGATTCAGATCGTAGTCCAGAAAACCGTAATAACCGCCGAACTCGTCATCCCGCATCCCTTTCCAGAAAGGAATGATTCCTTCGGTCAGATGCTTTTTGATCTCTTCTCTCATTTTCATGGTTTCCGCATTTTTCATGTTCCACACTCTCCTTTGTATTAACCCTTGACAGCGCCGGAGGTGATTCCACTGTAAATCTGTTTCTGACAGAGCAGGAATACGATCAATGCAGGCAGCAGAGACATCAGTACACCTGCACAGATCAGATTGTATTTGCTTCCAAGAGGTCCGGTGAAGGTATACAGGGAGGTTGCTACCACACCGAGAGTCCTCTTGTCCTGCAGATACAGACTGGCGCAATAATACTCGTTATATACGCCTACTCCCTTAAGCACCATCGAAGTTACGATAGCGGGCTTCAGAAGTGGAAGAATGATCTTCCAGTAAATGGTAAAATAGGAGGCTCCGTCGATAAATGCGGATTCATCCAACGATACCGAAATGTTTTCCATGAACTGGATGAAGATGTAGATGGAGATAACATCCGTACCCATACTCATAATGATATAACCATACAGATGATTGATAAATCCAAGGTTACTCATGATCTGGTACACAGATACCTGCATGGCAATTCCGGGAAGGAGGGTTGCGAACAGGAACAGGCTGCGGATCAGTCCGTTGCCGGGAAACTTGAACCGGTTCAGTACATAAGCGAGCTGTGTTCCCACCAGGACGGAGCCTAACAGTACAAATACCAGGATGATCGCTGAATTCAGATAGGCTCTGCCCATATTGGCACGGTTAAATGCATCAATAAAGTTCTGGAAGTTCAGCCAGCTTTCCGGCAGGGTCATAACATTGGTGCTCTGATATTCTGCATCGGTCTTGAATGCTGTGATGACACAGGATACAATAGGCAAAAGTGCCACGAAGGAGAAAAATACCAGGCTGAAATATTTAATGATGATCCAGATGACAGCGCCTGCGCTGTAATGTTTGTGGTTAGTTTTCATCTTTGCCATTTTACACTGCCTCCTTCCTCCATCTTCTCTCTCTTCTGAGCCGTTTTCTTCTGGTATATTCTTCATTATCCGCATCGGAGCTTCTAAATACCAGTTTGAAGAAAAGCTTTTGTAAAATTGTTGCTGCAAAAATGATCAGTAACAGTACCACCGCCATAGCAGACGCCAGACCTACCTGCTGGTTGGTATGTGCGATCTTGTCCATCAATACGAAGTAGGTTGCGGTTCCGCCGCCACCCTTGGTGATAACGTAGGGAGGATCGAAAGCACTCAGGGAACCTGTGATAGACAGGATCACGTTCAGCGTAACGATGGTCTTAATGCTGGGTAAGATAATATGTATAAACTGTTGAAATTTATTGGCACCGTCCAGCTCTGCTGCCTCGTACATCTCGGAGTCCACAGACATGATGGCACCGATGAAAAGTACCATGTTGTTGCCGTAATAACGCCATACCGAGGAAGCCACCAAAGAGATATTGTTAACGCTCTTGTCCTTCAGCCAGAACGGAAGACTTTCTAAGTTAAATCCACACCACTGTAATACCGTATCGAATACAAATCCTCTGGTGTAGAAGAATTTGAAGATAAATCCAATGGCAATACCACTGATCAGATAAGGGAAGAACATGAATCCCTTGAACATATTGCCAAACTTGGTCTTAAAGCTAAGGATCGTTGCCAGGTACAACGCAAGTACCAGCTGCACCATTGCGCCTGCCATGTAATAAAGGCTCAGCTTCAAAGCACTGAAGCATTCATCTTTCTTAAATACGTCGATGTAGTTCCGAAATCCTACAAACTGTCTTTTGTCTACCGGGGTAGCATATTTCATTTTATAAAAACTGAATTTTACCATCTCTCCAAAAGGAAGATAGGTGAACACGAACAGCAAAAGCAGGGGAACGATCATGAAGGACAGTATGACGATGGTCTGTTGTCCGTTCCTGCTCTTTACCCATTTTTTCATGCTGAAGGGTTTTTTTGTTTTCTTCATTGTCTCTGCACTCATCGAAATACCTCCATACCCTTCTCTCTTAGATAAGAGGGAACCGGATAAATGGTTCCCTCTCACTTCAGAAGATTAAATTCGTTACCTATTAATTACTGGATCTCTACACCACAGCTCTCCTGTGCGGAAGTCCACTCTTCGTTCCACTCGTCGATGATCTCATCATAGGTCTTGGAACCATCTGCTGCACACTCTACCAGCTCCTGCATCTTGGTCTCACCGTTGTTGTTGATGTTAAGACCACTTTCAGCGTTCAGCTCGTTTAACAGATCCTCTTCGCCTTCGATCGCAGGCTCATCCACTACGAAGTCGATACCCTTGAATGCTGCATAGAAATCCGGTAATCTGGTATCCTTGATAGCAACGGGAAGTCCGCCACAGTCATAGGAGAATCCGGATTCTTCTGCCATGAACTTCACGAAGCACAGAGCTGCTGCCTGATTGTCTTCGGTGGTGCTGGCATTGATACCAAAGCTGTAGTCAGGGCCTACAGATGCTGCCTGCTTACCGCTGGTCAGGGTAATAGGGAAAGGCATATAAGCGATGTCGTCAGCGTTGTCACCGGCTTCCTTCATCTGAGGAACTGCCCAGGAGCCAAGAACCATGCAAGCGATCTGACCATTGTTGATCATACCCTTACAACCTTCCCAGTCCGTGGTGGAGTAGTCTTCCTCGGTAAGGCCTTCAGCAACTGCATCGTACATTACTTTGTATACGTTGTAAGCGCCTGTTCCGTCACCGGGATCAGCAAAAGGATTGGCTGTGTGCAGTAACTTCTGGTTCATATAAGTGCTGTCTCCGGTAGCACTGCCGCTGATAGCGGGATCCCACTGGCCGCCCATTGCCCAGCCAGCTGCGTAGTTGGTGTACAGAGGAATGATGGAGCTGTCATACTCTTTGATCTGCTTTAATGCTGCGATGAAATCTTCGGGAGTCTTAGGCATCTCAGTGATTCCTGCTGCTTCGAATACTGCCTTGTTATATACGATACCACCGCTAACACCTGCGGTGTAAGGAACACCGTATACAGTGCCTTCGTACATCTGGTTGTAGTAGTTCAGCTGTCCGTCCATCTCGGTAGTAGTTCCAAGAGGAAGGAAGTATGTGCTTAAGTCAGCCTTGTCAACTGCGGGGATAAACATAACATCGCCCCAGTCACCACCCTGCAGACGAAGCAGCGTATCACTTGCATAGTCGGTGATACCTTCAATATCAACAGTGATGTTGGGATACATCTCGTTGAATGCATCAATGTAAGTCTGGAAAGGAACTGCTGCGCCGTCCTCTAACAGGTCGGTACGGTTAGTCAGGACCTTAATGGTCGTGGTAATGTCGGTGTAATCCTCACCCAAAGTAAGCTCTGCGTAATTCAGGCTGGTAACCTCTGCAGGTGCTGCAGCCTCGCTGGAAGCTTCTGCAGTTGCGGGAGTGGTGCTTGCTACAGAACTCTCAGCGGCGCCGCCGTTGTCTGTGCTTCCACATGCTGCCATAGACAGTGCCATGACTGATGCTGTGGAAAGAGCTAAAAACTTTTTCATCTTCATAAGAAATCCTCCTAGTTTTCCGAAGGAAAATCCGAGTCCTCTGACGAGGAGAGGATTTAGCCTCCTTGTTTTTTGCTACATTTGATAGCGTTTACTGTTTTGTAACTTAATTTAATTATACATAATCATATTAATTAATCATCAACTATTCTTGTTTTTAATCTCTTATTCTTGCTATTTTCGTTATTATCTTCTATTTTCACAAGTTCTATGCCTATGTTTTGTACATATTATACAATTAAAGTAATTAATTTGAATTAAATTAGCTGATTTAATTAACTAATTTTGTTTTCTTTGCATCCTTTGTCATTGAAACAGCTTAAATAATGGCTTATAATGTATTTAAGCTTAATTAATTTTTTCAAAAAAGCATGTTTCTAGTGTGAAAAATAAATTCTTCACATGAAGTTTTGTTCCTGCACAAGCTGCTAAAGCAGCCGAAGTTTGAAGATTGCGGAAAGGCAAGGTTTTTGTATGAACATTTCCACCACTTTTCTCAATGCATTGAGGCACACTTCCTCCGATGTGGAGGGGCAGCGTTCCCCGGAAATCCTGCTGGGGCAGATCTATAAAGTATCCCTGGAAGACAAGAGCTTTTTACTGCCCCTGGCCGGTGGAGAATTCCGACTCTCGGATCCTTTCTATTATGAATGGAACCCCTTTCCCTCATATCTGCTGCTTTACACCTTAGAGGGCAGTGCCGTCCTTACTACCCGGGGCAGCGAGGTGGTCCTGGATCACGAGCATCTGTTGTTCTTAGATTGCAGCCAGGGGTTCTCTCTCCGGCTGTTGCAGGGAAAGTGGCGTTTTCAGATGTTTTTCTTAAGTGGAGCGGAGCTTTCTTCTTATTATAGCATATTTCAGGCTGCTTTTACCTGTTGTTACCCGATTCCCATCGGCTCCAGCGTTTCACAGAGGATGCAGCAGCTGACCAAATTTTCATTCACCCCGACTCCTGCAGAGCAGATACAGCTTCACCGAGAACTGACCGACATGTTCGTAGAACTGATGCTGTCCGCCCTGTCCGTCTCCCGGAATGTGAAGCCCATTCCTGCTTATCTGCTGTCCATGAAAGCGGATTTTGAGGAAAACTATGCTGAAAATCACTCTTTGGAATACTTTGAGCAGACTTTGGGCATCAGCCGCTACCGTCTGTGTCGGGAATTCTCCGCTACATTCCATACTTCCCCGCTGCAATATCTTCAAGGGAAAAAAATAGAAGCAGCAAAATCACTGCTCCTATCTACGGATAATCCGATTCACGAGGTGGGGGCTATGGTAGGCATCGACAATACCAATCATTTCATCCACCTGTTCAAAAAGCACACCGGTGTCACACCCTTCGTCTACAGGCAGAATGCACCGCAGTCTATACGTGAGACACACTGTCCTTCAGTACCAGTCGGCCTTCCACCACGGTAACTCCGGACTTATAATTATCACTGGTGATCTTCTTGATCATATTATGAATGGCTCTTCTCGCCATCTCTCCCATATCTACTTCATACGTCGTGATATGGATGTCACTGAGCCCCGGATACAGGTAGTTATCAAAGCCGACCACAGAGATGTCCTCCGGCACACGATATCCGTTCTCTCTCAGTTTCTTGATCAGAAAGCTCGCAGTCAGATCGCAGTTGCATACGAATGCGGTAGGCATATCCTTGGGAAGCTGCAACATATTCACCGTATCGATCTTACCTGTCTCAATGTGCCGATCGTCCACGACCCATTCCTTTTTCTGCTCCAGTCCCAGCTCCAAAAGAGCCTTCTGATAACCAAAATACCGGTCCGTAATACTCTCGGTAGCAAGCAGGGTTCCCACATAAGCAATTTTGTGATGTCCCATCCGATACAGATAGTAGGTCAGTTCATAGGTTCCGTAATAACTGTTGGAAATAACGGAATCGCTGGCTTCCCTTCCGTTATAATAGTCCAGATAGATCACCGGGATCCCGGCTTCTGTATTCAGATGCTGCAGGTAAGTATCCATCATCTTACCGATAACGATAATGCCATCCACCTTGCGTTCCTGTACCAGCTTCGGCATTCTGCCGTTCTCTTCCTCTGGCATTCCGATGACCTCCAGCATGGTAAAGCATTCCTTTGCCGTGGCTCTGGTAGCTACCGCCTGGTACATCTGCCAGTAAAACGATTCATATTTATCAAGGAATCTCTCAGAGATCAGAATACCGATATTGTAGCTCTTCTGGTTCTGACTTTTTCTTGCCGCTGACGGCTGCTGATAACCCAGTTCCTCCGCAATGCTGCGGATCTTCTCCCGAACTTCCTCGCTGACGCCTTTTTGTCCGGACAGTGCCTTGGACACTGTTACTGTGCTGACTCCAACTCTCTCTGCGATATCTGCTAATTTTACTGCTTTTGCCATAATTTTGTACTCCTTATCGCTATTTTTCTACACATTTCCCGATAAATCGTCAATTATACTTCCATATTAGATTTCAAAAATCGTTTGTCAAGGCATGTCACTGCCTTAATTTTACACCTCGGTCAGATGGATCAGCTTACTGCGGTAGTCTCCCCACAGAGGTGTCACTAGCAGTCCTGCCTGCATCAGCACGTCGCCGCCAAAGATTTCCCCGGTCTCCTCGATGCGATACTGTTTCTCCGGTGCCAGGCCTTTCAGACGTACTCTCCTGCTGTGGAAGTTCGGTCGGGAAAGTACCTGTACATAGGTTACCAACGCTTCTTTCTGATCCTTGGATGTCACCTGATAGCAGTCATAATTACCGTTTTCCAAAAATGATGCAATCCGGGAATAATCTCCTCTGCGGATCAGGTCGTTGTATTTATGATACATGGCGGTCTGTGCTGGAATCTGCTGTCTGTCCTCCTCCGGGATCTTCGTAATGTCCAGTTCATAGCCGAAGGTGCCTGCCAGTGCCACATGACCTCTGGTCTCAAAAGGAGTCACTCTTCCCACCGTATGGTTGGGGCAGTCCGATACATGGGCGCCCATGGTGGACAGCGGATACAATAACATCGTGCCCTCCTGAATTTTCAATCGCTCAATGGCATCCATGTCATCGGAGCACCAGATCTGCGGGCTGTAATATAACATACCCGGATCAAATCTCGCTCCGCCGCCGGAGCAGTTCTCCAGAAGCAGATGCGGGAATTCCTGCAGCAGTCTGTCCTGCAGTTCATACACACCCAGCACATATCTGTGATAGAGCTCTCCCTGACGGTCCGCGGGCAATTCCACGCTACCAAGGTCCGACAGCTGCCTGTTCATGTCCCATTTCACATATTCAATATTGGCACTGTGCAGCACTGCCGCCACGCTTTCAAAGGCATGATCTCTGACTTCCTTTCGGGACAGATCCAGCACATACTGGTTCCTGCATAAGCTGCCTGCCCGTCCCGGAATGGCGATGGCCCAGTCGGGATGCTCCCTGTACAGATCCGAATCCGGGGAGATCATCTCCGGCTCGAACCAGATACCGAATTTCATCCCCAGTGCATTGACCTGCTCCACCAGAGGTTTTAAGCCCCCCGGCAGTTTCTGCTCATTGACCTTCCAGTCACCTAAGCTGGTACTGTCATCGTTACGGTGTCCGAACCAGCCGTCATCCATGACCAGCATCTCAATGCCGAGCTTTGATGCCTGCTCTGCGATCTTCAGTAGTTTTTCCGTGTTAAAATCAAAATAGGTAGCTTCCCAGTTGTTGATCAGGATTGGTCTCTTTTTATCACGGTACTCGCCGCGGATCAGATGGCCACGGTACATATCGTGATAATGATGGGTCATCCCGCTCAATCCTTCTGAGGAATAGGTCATAACGACTTCCGGTGCTGCGAAACTTTCTCCCTGCTCCAGTTTCCAGACAAAGTTCTCCGGATGAATGCCCATAGTCATGCGGATGGAATCGAACTGGGAAAGCTCCGCCTGTGCCAGGAAATTGCCGGAGTATACAAAGTGCATACCGTAGACTTCACCGGCATCCTGCGTGGCATCCGCAGAAAGCAGTGCGATAAAGGGATGCTCCTGATGGGAAGATTCTCCCCGCACGGAGCCAACACTCTGTTTGCCGTGCATCAGACTTCTTCTCTCCATCTGGCGCTCTCTCGCCCAGGATCCGTGCAACGTAAGAATGTCATACTTTTCATCCGTGCAGTCCAGATCCAGACAGGCAGACATAACTTTTGTCACATAAATAGGCTGCCCTGCCGTATTTTTCAGGATCACACTGCGGGTGATCACATCTTCCTCTTCAAATGTAGTATAGATCAGGTCTGCAGCCAGACCGATGACCGGATCCACCAGATGTAGGATCAGGGTATCGCAGTCCTCATCCCCCGGAAATGTGGAAGGAAGTCCCGGCAGTGCCGGCTTCTCCTTTACGATCTCATGAGAGACATACTGTAACTGCACTCCTACATGTCCCTGTGCTGTCCGCACGGAAATGGCGCTTTCTCTGTAATCTCCCAGACCGTTCCCTGGATACTCCACGGGGAAGGAATCCAGAAATGACACACGCTCTCTGTTATTCTGTGACGGAACGAAGGGTGCTTCTCCCGTACGCAGCAAATATACCGGTGCCGGTGTATTCTCGGTATACTGCAATTTCTGACCGTAATATACGTGTCCCACAAAATTCTCCTGATCTACAATTGCTAGAAGATAGCTGGTGTGTTCCGTGTCCAACCAGAAGGTTCTGTCCTGCTCGATATATTTGATTGCCATAATTTACCTCTTTTCTCAAAAAAGTTTTCTAAAACTGGGAACTGCTTTTGCAAGATCAACGTCTTTCTTTCCTGTTTTTCCCGGGTAACAGTCCCGTCTATCCTCTGTGCTTTCTCCCAGCGTCCGTCACAACTGCAAAAAGACAAAGGGATCTTCTGCCCCGGTCTTTAAAAACTGCATCAGCATCAGTCCACAGCGCATGGACACCCGTTCTTCCCGCAGGATACGAAGTACTTCCTGTCTGTCTGCCAGGATCACCTGAATATCCTCGGTATTTTCCATCTGCTGTCCCACATTCTCTGTCACGGTTCCGAAGATCATGCTGCCGCTCTCGTCTGTCAGCCCCTGTGCCAGGAAAAATCCTCTTCGGAAAGCCGGTTCTCCGCCTTCGTAGACTTCCAGTTTCCAGCCGGTCTCCTCGATCATTTCCCTACAGGCGGCCTCCGAAGCGGTCTCCTCCGGCTCGATCAGTCCCGCCGGCAATTCATACAGATAATCATTCACGGGATACCGGTACTGACGCACCAGCACCAGTTTCTCTCCGTCCTCTGTCACTGCGTAGACCGCCATGCCCTCGGGGCGCATACTGTGGGTCTTGTGTTTGATATTGTTTTCATCATT
>OMAW01001276.1_pt1 | contig 10124 bp, 8 predicted proteins | sample 1644731 | NCBI WGS metagenome assembly OMAW01 (sample SAMEA103958133, study PRJEB25191) | human gut metagenome | biome: human-associated habitat [ENVO:00009003]; feature: intestine environment [ENVO:2100002]; material: feces | place: Germany | collected 2013/2015 | reverse complement strand
CTATATCTAATAAATTATGTCATTTAACAATCTACGATTATGAACAAGAATTTTATCTCTGTTTTTCTTCTGATGCTCGCTATGGGCGTATCTGTTATGGCCCAGAGTTATGAGGAAGATTTGGCTTTTTTCAAGGAACGAGTAAAGACTTTAGGCTCGGATGAGTTCGGAGGGCGTAAGCCTTTGACCGAGTATGAGACGAAAACAATCCATTACATTGCTGATGAATTTAAGAAACTAGGTCTTCAGCCTGCTAATGGCGATAGTTATTTCCAGTCGGTGAAGGAAATATCTACTTTTACCCGTCCGGTAAAGAATAAGATCACGGTGAAATGCGCGAAAGGCTCTATGGATTTGAAGTTCTCGGATGATATTGTCGTTTGGACGAACCGGGGGACTGAAAAGGTAGTTATTCCTACTACGGATTATGTGTTCTGTGGGTTTGGTATTAATGCGCCGGAATATGGATGGAACGATTATGCGAATGTAGACGTGAAGGGGAAAATCGTTATCGCTATGGTGAATGATCCCGGTTTTTATGACGCATCTTTGTTTCGCGGAAAGAACATGACCTATTATGGTCGTTGGACTTATAAGTTCGAGGAGGCGCAACGCCAAGGTGCCGAAGGTCTGTCAGGCTTCTCACGTGCAGACAAATATCGCTCTTTGCTCGGAGACAATGAATGCGGAAGCTTTGGGCATGAAGGGATGGCTCTCGGAGGAGGCTTGCAAGAAAATGTTCGCCCTTAGCGGATTGAATTTTGATGAGACGATTGCCGCGGCGAAGAAACCGGGTTTCAAGAGTTTTACGATGAAGGCGAAGAGTAAGGTTATATTAAATGTAAAGATGACCGTAGGCGAGTCTCATAACGTGGCGGCTGTTTTACCGGGCACGGACCTGAAAGACGAATACTTGGTTTTTACCGCTCACTGGGATCATTTTGGGATCGGCACGCCGATAGATGGGGACAGTATCTATAATGGCGCTAGCGATAATGCTTCGGGCGTGGCAACCTTAATGTTATTAGCTAAGAAATATCAATCATTGCCTGTTCATCCCCGTCGTTCCATCGTATTCGTGGCGGTGACTTCCGAGGAATGTGGCTTATTAGGTTCTCAGTACTATTGTGAGCATCCTTTGTTCCCTTTATCTAAAACGGCTATTAACTTGAACTTTGACGGCACGGCTCCGCGTGAGCGTACCCATGATATTTCTCTCCGGGCTGCGGGTAAGACGGATACGGATGCCTTGGTGATCGCTATGGCCTCGGCACAAGGACGGACCGTGAAGGTTATTACCGAAGATCCTGCGGGTGGTTATTTCCGTTCCGATCATTTTAATTTCGTGAAAAAAGGCGTACCTACGATTTTAGTTGGTGGCGGTAAGGATTACGTGGATAAAGCACGCCATGAGGCTAAACCGAAAGTTTACCGGTATCACCAACCGAATGATGAGTATGATGAATCTTGGTGGGATTTTGATGGGGCTATGGAAGATATGAACTTAATGTTTAGTATCGGTTTAGTTATCGCCAACAATGATGAGATGCCTAAGTGGACAAAAGAGGCGGACTTCCAAAGGCAATAAATTAATGTGCCAATGTAGCAATATGCCAATATGCTAATCTGTCAATTAAGATACTATCACTTGTATTCTCACTGGACATTGACATATTGGCACATTGGCATATTATTTAATTTGCACATTATTTAATAGGTATGACCTCCTTCTTGCATTTCCTTACTATTGATCTTATGTAGATCAAGCGCTCTCCAAGCATAGAAAATGTAGGCTAATACGAATGGAACGAGAATAGATACATAGCTCATTACTTTCAACGTGAATGGGCTTGAGCAACTATTCTGGATCGTCAATGAACTTTGTAGATCCGCCAAAGATGGGTAGTAAGCCGTATTATTCCATCCTGCGCAAAGTAATAAAGCTAATACGGTCAAGACAGTCCCTGTTCCCGCGAACCAGATGCCTTTTCTCCAAGTCTTCGAGAATATCGTTTTCCCTATGCCGAATAGCACGCCAACCACGCCAATCAATAATACGGCTAACACGATTGGCATCTCGATCAGGTTCATAAAATACTTATACGGTTGCATAAATACTTCTCCGGTATCCGGATTTACGGCAAAACCGTCCACCAACAATAAACGGATCAAGAATGTCAAGAAAAAGACGAGGAACAAGATTGTCTCCGGTATCAATTGTTTCCGGCTTTTAGCGACAATCTCCGGATCATCGATATTGTTGATAAAATAGAGTAGGGCCAGAGCTCGTGCCAAGAAGAAAACTGCCAGTCCTAGGCACAAATTCCAAAATACCAAAGCCGCCTCTAATCCATGCCAAGGATTGGCCCACGTGGAAATGACGGGCATGGCTACATCAGTCAACTGTTCTTTGTTAACAATAAATTCAGCGCCGTTAAAGAAGGTCGCTACAGCGGTTCCGAGTAAGATCGGACCTGCTATACCATTGATCATAAGAAATACTTGATACGTCTTTTTCCCGAGTAGGTTGCCTTTTTTCGCTTGATACTCGTAAGATACAGCTTGTATCACGAAGCAAAGCAAGATCAGCATCCATACCCAATAGGCTCCGCCGAAGCTTGTGGAATAAAATAAAGGGAAAGAGGCGAAGAAAGCACCTCCGAAAGTGACCAACGTAGTGAAAGTAAACTCCCACTTACGCCCGGTCGAGTTCAATAACATTTTTTGCTGTATCTCCGTCTTGCCGATAGTGAAGAGTAGAGATTGGCCTCCTTGTACAAAAAGAAGGAATACTAATAGCGCTCCGAGTAGAGATACCAGAAACCACCAGTAATGTTGTAACAATATATATGTACTATCCATAGGACTTTCTATTTAAGAATTGATATTTGAAAATTGAAAATTAGTGGGCGGCAGCTTCCGGCCCTTTCTTGATGGCCTTAACCATGATTCCAATCTCTGCGATCAGCAGGATCGTAAATAAGATAAGGAACAGGTAGAAAGTGGTCTGTACCGAGGATGGGTTTAACTTGGATATCGAAGCGCTGGTCGGCAAGATATCCTGTATAGCCCAAGGTTGACGTCCTACCTCCGCTACGATCCAACCGGCTTGTCCCGCTATATATCCTAAAGGTATAGACCATAGGCCCACGTATTGCAACCAACGTGTATTAGCGATTTTCCCTTTTTTATCCCATATCAACGTAATAATGAATAGTAAGATGAAGAAACAACCAAGGATCACCATCACACGGAAAGAATAGAATGTCAATCCTACATGCGGGATTAACTCTGCCGGATCCTTAATATAACCATATCCGAAATAGGGGAAATTCTCTTCCAAGGTTACCCTGTATTGTGCGGCTGCTGCGGTATCTTTATCTTTAACCGCTTTGCGATAATCAGCTAACGCTTTGATGGCGGTTTTACCTTTCTCTATTTTTTCTTTGGCGGAGAGCGCTACCGTTCCTTTATTGGTCGTATAACCTCCCTCTATTAAGTTTACGATTCCCGGAACGTATGCGTTCATGTCACGTTCTGCTAAGAAGGAGAGGAGTTTGGGGAACTTAATGTCAAAAATAAATGCGTTCTGGTTATCCAGATAACTCGTCTTTGCCGGATTTAAGATGCCGATACCTACGAGTCCTACTCCGTTGCCACCCTCATAAAGACCTTCCATGGCGGCTAGTTTCATCGGCTGCTTTTGAGCGACTTGGTAAGCGGAGCCATCACCCGTCCAGATAATAAGGATGGAGGCTACCAACCCGAATATAGCGCTGACCTTGATACTTGACAAAGCGAATTCGGTATTCCGTTTCTTTAATAAATACCAGCAGCTGATTCCTAGTACGAACAAGGCGCCTACGATCCAACCGGACAATACCGTATGGAAAAACTTATTAATGGCGACAGGCGATAAGGCTACGGCCCAGAAATCGAACATCTCGTTACGGACCGTATCCGGATTGAAATGCATACCGACCGGATATTGCATCCATGCGTTAGCGATCAAGATCCAGAGAGCGGAAAGAGTAGCGCCGATAATCGTCAGCCAAGTGGAGGCGAGATGGAAGCGTTTGCTAACCTTGTCCCAACCAAAAAACATAACAGCGATAAAGGTAGCTTCCATAAAGAAGGCGAGAATTCCCTCGATAGCCAAAGGTGCCCCGAAGATATCCCCGACAAACCAACTATAGTTAGACCAGTTGGTTCCGAACTCGAACTCGAGGATCAATCCCGTAGCGACACCGATAGCGAAATTGATACCGAATAATTTCATCCAAAATTGGGCGGTCTTTTTCCATGCCTCATTACCTGTCCGATAATAAATCGTCTCCATAATAGCTTGGATAACGCCAAGTCCTAGTGTTAGTGGCACGAAGAGCCAATGATACATGGCAGTAAGGGCAAATTGAGCCCTCGACCAATCGATCAATGAAGTGTCAATGTTTTCAATCATATTTATTAATGTTTTAAGGATTTATTGCCCGTTGTATGAGTTCGTTTGATACGTGGTTCTCCTTCTCACTATCGCTATCGAATTGCCCGAGATAATTAGGAAAGAAGAATAATCTCAGGATAAAAAACATGATAAACAATTTGACTAGAATGATTAGCCAAAGAGTCTTGCCCAGCTTCATCTCCCGGAATCCTTCCAGATAAAAGCGATATATTCGTATGAATGCAGATTCTTTTTTCATATAGTTGTTCTCATTTAAGATAACAGTTGTTAATATGAATATGTTTTCATGTTTTTACAAATATATCCAAACTGCGTTAATAAAATACCCCCAATCCTATAGATAATATTTATGAAATTATAAATAAGATCTATCCTGTCTGTTAAAAAAAACTATTTTAAATAAGAAAGCGGTCTTTTGATCTTGTCAATAATACAGCATTGGCTATATTTGCGACAATTTGTTGCCTGTAAAGGTGTAAAGACACATGAAATATCATTGTTAAGTGCTAATCTATAAAAAATTATTACTATGTCTAACATTTCTAGAAGATCTTTTCTTCAAAAAGGTACGGCTGCCGCAGCAGCTTTGACTATTGTTCCGAGTGCGGTCCTAGGTAAAACCCATGGTCATATCGCTCCAACTGATAAATTGAATATTGCCGGTGTTGGTATCGGAGGTATGGGTAACGCTAACTTAAAGAACATGGAGACTACCGAGAATATCGTAGCTCTTTGTGACATCGACTGGAAGTACTCAAAACCTGTATTCGACCGTCATCCTCAAGCTAAAAAATACTGGGACTATCGTAAGATGTATGATGAGATGGGTAAATCTATTGACGCTGTGTTGGTAGCTACCGCTGACCATACTCATGCGATGATCACAGCTGACGCTATGACGCTTGGCAAACACGTATACACTCAGAAACCGTTGACTCACTCTGTTTATGAGTCCCGTTTGCTTACGAACTTGGCTAAGAAGTATGACGTAGCTACTCAGATGGGTAACCAAGGTTCTTCATTGGCTGAAGGTGTAGATTTGATCTGTGAATGGATTTGGAATGGTGAGATCGGTGAGGTTACTAAAGTAGAATGCGCTACCAACCGTCCTATCTGGCCGCAAGGTTTGAACGCTCCTGAGAAAGTTGATAAGATTCCTTCTACATTGAATTGGGATTTGTTTACGGGTCCTGCTAAATTGAGACCGTTTAATAAGACATATCATCCTTGGAACTGGCGCGGATGGTGGGATTATGGTACAGGTGCGTTGGGTGATATGGCTTGCCACATCTTACATCCGGTATTCAAAGGCTTGAATTTAGGCTATCCGACAAGAGTTCAAGGTTCTTCTACATTGTTATTACAAGACTGTGCTCCTAACGCTCAGCATGTTAAGTTGGTATTCCCGGCTCGTGATAATATGCCAAAGGTAGCTATGCCGGAGGTTGAAGTTCACTGGTATGATGGTGGTATGATGCCGGATCGTCCAGAAGGATTCCCTCAAGGTAAGGAATTGATGGGTGAAGGTGGTGGATTGTGTATCTTCCATGGTACGAAAGATACATTGATCTGTGGTTGCTACGGTGTTAACCCATGGTTGTTATCTGGTCGTAAACCGAACGTTCCTCAAACATTGCGCCGCGTGAAAGACGCTATGAAGGGTGGTCACGAACAAGACTGGATTCGTGCTTGTAAGGAAAGCGCAGGCAGCCGTGTTCAGACGAAGTCTAACTTCTTGGAGGCTGGTCCGTTCAATGAAATGGTTGTAATGGGTGTATTGGCTGTTCGTTTGCAAAGATTGAATAAAGAATTGTTGTGGGATGGCCCTAACATGAGATTTACGAATATCGATCCGAATGAGACAATCAAGATCATCAAGAAAGATACATTCGAGGTTATCGATGGTGACCCGAAATTCAAGACAGAGTGGACGGATCCAATTAATGCTCAAGAATTTGCCGCAGGCTTGATCAAGCACAACTACCGTGAAGGCTGGAAGTTGGTAGATATGCCGAGATAATAGTTTTAACTCAATAAATAAAATGAAAAAGTCAGTATTATTAGCAAGTGCTGCTATCATGATGTGTTATTTCACATCTTGTGGTGGTGGAAAGAAAACAGAAGAAGCTCCTGCAGCTGCTGAGACTACAACAGAAGCCGCAACTCCTGAGTACAAGCTCATGACAGATCTTCCTACTGTAGATATCACGACTTTCCCGAAAGATAAAGAGGGTAGATATGTGATCTTCGATGGTAAGACATTCAATGGCTGGAGAGGTTATGACCGTGCTGACGTTCCGGGTGCTTGGACAATCGAGGACGGAGCGATCAAAATCAATGGCTCTGGTGCTGGTGAGGCTGGTGCTTCCAACGGTGGGGACTTGATCTTCGCTCATAAGTTGGGTAACTTCGAGCTTGAGTTCGAATGGAAAGTAGGTAAAGGATCTAACTCTGGTGTATTCATCATGATTCAAGAGGTAGAGGGACAACCTTCTTACATCTCTGCTCCTGAGTACCAAGTATTGGATAACGAGAACCACCCCGACGCTAAGTTAGGTAAGGATGGCAACCGTAAATCTTCTTCTTTGTATGACATGATTCCTGCTAAACCGCAGAACGCAAAACCGTTCGGTGAGTGGAACAAGGGTAAGATCATGTGCTATAAGGGTACAGTTGTTCACTATTTGAATAGCGATGAACCTGTTGTTGAGTATCACTTGTGGACTCCGCAATGGAAAGAAATGTTGGATAATAGCAAATTTAGTAAAGACAAATGGCCGTTGGCTTATGAGTTGTTGTTGAATTGCGGTGGCGCTAACAAAGAAGGTTTCATCGGATTTCAAGACCACGGGGATGATGTTTGGTTCCGTAACATTACTGTTAAAGTTTTGGATTAATCGTATCAAGCACATTTTAGCATAAATAACGCCCGAGGCCTAAATCTATGATTTTAGCTTCGGGTGTTGTGTTTTTAATAATCGACTTTTTCTAAACCAATTTTTTAGGACCAAGAAATGAAAATAGAACAAGGTTACACGAAAGCGCAGATGACTTGGCTGATGATGCTGCGTCTTTTTATAGGTTGGCACTTTATGTATGAAGGCCTAGTAAAAATCATGAACCCAAAATGGACATCTCTACCCTATCTACTCGATTCAAAGGGTCCCGCTGCTTCATTTTTTATCAAATTGACTCAAGACGACAGTTTGATGACAACCATCAACTTCTTGAATGAGTGGGCTCTGTTATTGATCGGCCTAGGCTTGACTTTAGGCTGTTTGTATCGTTTATCTTCTGTTGGAGGTATGATTCTTCTCGCTCTGTACACGTTATCCCACCCCTCTTTCGTGGGAGCGAGCTATATGATGCCGTTTGAAGGCTCTTATTTATGGATTGACAAGAACCTTGTGGAGTTCGCCGCTTTAGGCTTGATGTGCGTATTCCCTACATCACAAATCATAGGATTCGATCGTGTGTTAGGACGTGTGTGTCCGATATTGCATAAACTTAAATTTATTTGATACCCATGGCAACAGAAGATGCAAAGAATACTCCTTCTCAGGAGCAAATGCCCGATAAAGGACGTCGGGACACATTGAAGACATTGGCTACAGTGCCTATCTTAGGTGCTTTGGCATATGGCGTTTACCAAAAAAGGAAAGACGCTTTAAGAGGCCGTAACATATCAGATGTATTTCAGGTAAGTAACAGACAGGCCTCCTATTTAGAGCCGCAAGGCGATGGCAAGAAGATCCGTATCGGTTTGATAGGCTTCGGTATTCGTGGAAAGCAATTGATGCGTGCCGCAGGTTTCGCTGAGCCTTCTTGGATCGATAAGATGAAAGAGGCTAATAAGTTGAATAAGAAAGACACGCGTTATCAACAATATATGGAGCAAGATGATCTGAATATCGAGATAACCGCTGTTTGTGATATATTTGATGTATATGGTGAAGCCGCAGTGTTGACCGGCTCCAATATCCATCGTGAGGGTAGCGACGGTAAGTTCGGGCCTGCTCCGAAGCGTTACCGGACTTATCAAGAGCTGGTAACGGCTCCGGATGTGGATGCCGTTATTATCGCTGGTCCGGACCACTGGCATAGCACGATCGCTATGGCTGCGGCACGTGCCGGAAAGCATGTATATTGCGAGAAACCGTTATCATGGACGGTTCCTGAGACGTATATGGTTCGCCAAGTGATCAAAGAGACCGGCGTTGTATTTCAGTTAGGTCACCAAGGACGTCAGACCGATTGCTATCAGAAGGCCGAGGAGATTATCGGTAACGGATTATTAGGCCCTGTTAACTTGATCGAGGTTTGTACGAACCGTAACTCTCCAAATGGTGCTTGGGTATATGATATTATCGAAGGCTCTAATCCGAATACGATTGATTGGAAGCAGTTCGAGGGTGATCCTGAGCGTATTAAGGAATATATGGATTATATGACATCCAATAAGCTTGAAAGATATATCGGTCCGGACGAGCGTAGCAAGTTTAGTCTGGAACGTTTCTTCCGCTGGCGTTGCTGGTGGGATTATAGTACAGGTCTTTCCGGTGACTTGTTGACACATGAGTACGACGCTGTCAACCAGATCATGCATGTAGGTATACCTCATTCTGCTACTTCATCCGGTGGTGTTTATTTCTTCAAGGACGGACGTACGGTACCTGATGTATTGCAGACTACTTTCGAGTGGCCGGATCGTGACTTGACGATGTTGTATAGCGCTACATTGGCAAGTAGCCGTAACCGTGGCAAGGTGTTCATGGGGCATGATGCTTCTATGGAGGTTTCCAATATCTTGGCTATTACGGTTGACCAAGATTCCACTCGTTATGCGGATAAGATCAAGGAAGGTATTATTCCTACAGATACCCCGTTCTATACCTATGTACCGGGACAAAATAGCTCGGATTCCGTTACATCTCCTACGGAGTTGTATTTTGCTAAACGTGGTTTGCTGTATACGTATGTAAATGGTAAACGTTATGATACGACTCACTTGCATATCCGTGAGTGGCTAGAATGTATCCGTCAAGGCAAGACTCCTAGTTGTAATATCGACGCCGCTTTTCAAGAGGCTATGACCGCTCATATGGGTACTCGCGCTTATCTGGAAGGACGTACGATGTATTGGGATAAGGACAAAGAAGAGATCGTAAGAGGTGAACTTGCGTAAGTATCTAAAAAGACGATAAATAACTTTCCCAAGAAGCGAACTTCATAAATGGATGGAGTTCGCTTCTTTTATTTGTGCATGTATAAAATTTCTTCTCTTTTTTGTAACCGATTTGTGATTGCTCATGTCTTATTGATAAAAGCGAATAATTTATTAAACCTTTAAAGAATAAAAGATATGAACGAGTTGTGGATTCCTATTTTAGGTGTTATTTGTGCGGTAGGTATGCCGGTATTGTTAGGTATTATCGCTAGTTACATGACCATTAAAAGTAAGCATGAGGAAAAGATGGCGATGATTGAGAAAGGAATTGTGTTGGAAGAGGCTATGCGGCCCGAGAGAAGGCCTAATCGTTATAATACCCTGCGTAACGGTATTTTTATGATCGGTTTGTCATTGGGTGTGATTGTCGGTATGATGGTCGACTCTGCTTTCACTTACGATAGCGATTGGTTCTTTTTGTTAGTTCCGGCTATT
>OMAW01001243.1_pt1 | contig 10398 bp, 9 predicted proteins | sample 1644731 | NCBI WGS metagenome assembly OMAW01 (sample SAMEA103958133, study PRJEB25191) | human gut metagenome | biome: human-associated habitat [ENVO:00009003]; feature: intestine environment [ENVO:2100002]; material: feces | place: Germany | collected 2013/2015 | reverse complement strand
GCCTTTTATCCTTGCAAAATTACTGTATATATTAAAATGTAGTACTTAAAGCCCCGGTTTCCGCTGCAAACGGAAACCGGAGCCAACACTTATTCCACAGTCAGTCTAACCACCTGACTGTTTTATATAGTTGTCAGACACTGATGTCTTTATTATGAGTAAGCTTAAAGAAGATTAACAGTGAAATAATTGACGTTAAAGTAAGTACTGTTGAGTAAGCTGCCGCATTACCAAAGTTACTGCGAATAACCTCGGTATAGATTGCTACCGTCAGCGTACTGGTTTTACTTGTATAGAGAATGATCGAAGAACTGAGTTCACTGATCAGGGTGATCCAGCTCATAATCGCTCCGGCTAAAACTCCCGGAAGCATCATCGGCACGGTTACTTTCCAGAAGGATTTAAATTCTGTCGCGCCCAGACTGATCGCTGCTTCCTCGATACTGGGACTGATCTGTGTAATGATAGCCGTACTGGAACGAATCGTATACGGCATCCGGCGTATAGCCAGGGAAATAATAATGATCAGCGCCGTACCGCTTAAAATAAGCGGCTGCTTGTTAAAGGCATACAGGAACGAGATACCTAAAACCGATCCGGGAATAATATACGGGAACATCGTTACCGTATCCAACACTTCCGTAACGTAGGAACGCTTCCTCACTGTAAGATAAGAAATAAAAATACCCATAAAAACAACGATAAAGATCGCGCAGATACCAAAAAGATAAGTATTGGTAATCGAATTATTGTCTTTAGCAAATAAGGTATTCATATAATTCTGCAGAGAAAAATTACCTGTGTACACAGCACCGCCGCTGACCTCAAGGAAAGATGTAAAAATAACCGTCAGTTGAGGCAGCATTGCCAAAAAAGTAACGCCATAAACAAAAAGATAGGCAAAAATTTTTTTGCTGCCTTTGGCCTCTACAGCTTCCATTGGCTTCAAAGCTGTCATCGAATAGGAATAGTGCCCGGCGATATAACGCTGGAGGAAAAACAGCAGTAAAGTGATAACAATAACTATCACACACAAGGATGCAGCAAAATGGTCATCGGTGCTGACTTCGCCCATAAACTGAGTATAAATCAATACCGGAAAGGTTTTAAACCCTTCCCCAATCAGCATCGGCGTACCAAAGTCAGAAAAAACACGCATAAATACCAGTAACGAACCTGCTAAAAGCGACGGCATAACTAACGGCAGAATAATCTGACGCACACGCTGAAAAGCGGTCAGTCCCAGGCTTTCAGCCGCCTCATTCAGCGAATTATCCAGATTCTTCAAAGCCCCAGATACATACATATAAATCAGAGGGAACGACTGCAAAGCAAAAACAAGAACGATCCCTGCAAACCCATAGATACCGTCAAGTTTAACGCCAAAAATCGAATTAATAATCTGTGTTACAAAACCGTTACGTCCTAAAAGCTGAATCCATGCATAGGCTCCAATAAAAGGCGGTGACAAATACGAAATAACGATCAGTATATTAAGGTATTTACTGCCGGGGATTTTGACGCTGCGTAGCACATAAGCCATCGGTAAGCCGATAACAGAAGCAATAATCGTAGAGCATACGGTTACATAAAAACTGTTGACTAATGTACTCCAGTAATATTTCCGTGCAAAAAATTTAGTAAAATAGTCCAGCGTCAGTTTTGATGATTCCGGATCTATCACGCTTTTATATAATATTAAAATCAGCGGATAAACAACAAAGATAATAAAGAAACACAGAATAAGCAGGGCGATGCCCATCCAAAGATTAAATTTTTTGGCAGTATTCATCAGCGGGTCCCCCTAACTATCAGGGGAGTATTCCCATCCTCCGTAAAAACATTGATCTTAGCCGGCTGTACCAGCAAACGTACCGTGGTCTTGTTGGGGATAGTATCTTCAACGCCTGAATTTTGAATTACTTCTATTTCCTGCCCATTTTCCAAACGCATAAAATAATGCGTGGTAACACCTAAAAAGACGCTGTGCTCGACTACGGCAGTCAGCCCATCAGACCCGTTAAGACAGATCTCAAACTCCTCCGGGCGCACAGAAACCAGCACTTTGCTGCCTGCGGATATTTCCGGAATTAAATTATCCATCGGCACTTCATAAGCACCAAAATCAAGTATTTTAGCAGCGCCTGTAATTTTGACTTTCGCTTCCAGAATATTAGAAAGACCTATAAATGTCGCCACAAATACACAGTTCGGACGTTGATAAATTTCTTTTGGCGTACCTATCTGCTGAATGATACCGTTATTCATAATCGCGATCCGATCAGAAACGGCCAGCGCCTCTTCCTGATCATGCGTTACATAAACTGTAGTAATACCTATTTTCTGCTGAATAAGCTTGATGGCATTACGCATCTCGACTCTGAGCTTGGCGTCAAGATTGGACAGCGGTTCGTCCATCAGCAATACCTGCGGGTGAATATCAATAGCCCGAGCCAAAGCAACCCGCTGCTGCTGACCACCGGAAAGCTGCGTCGGCATCCGGTCTTTCAGATGGGCAATCTTTACTGTTTCCAGTATTTCATCGACTAATGCATTCATTTTTTCTTTGGCTACCTTACGGTTTTTCAGCCCGAAAGCAACATTATCTTTAACTGACATATGCGGAAAAATAGCATAGTTCTGAAAGACCATGCCCATATTACGCAAATGCGTTGGTATATCATTAATGATCTGGTCATCTATTTTGATCGTACCGCCTTCGATAGAGTTAAAGCCGATAATCATTCTCAGCAACGTAGTTTTGCCACAGCCGGAAGGTCCCAACAACGTAAAAAATTCTCCGGGCCGGACATCTACTGACAAACCGTTGATAATAGTATCCTTGCCAAACCGCTTAACGACATTATCGATAGTAATCGCTACACTCATAAAATAACCGCCTTTTTATTTTAGTAAGACAAAAGGGGACTCTGCGAGTCCCCTTTGCCATTTATAACATTTACACTTGCTTACATAGATTTTTCCATATGCTCGCTGAACATTTTAGTAATCTTGGCTTTATTTTCGGAAACCCATTTTTCATCATAGTTAGGAGCTAATTTGATTTTATCATTAGGAGTCATATAATCAGCCAAGGTGGCGCCTTTACGCAGCGGACGTACTGTCAGATTCATACCGACAGCATTCTGCACTTTTTCGGAAAGCATATAATCGACAAATTTCTTAGCATTTTCCGGATGCTTACAGTTTTTCAGGATCTGTACGGATTCTCCGGGGAAAATAGCACCCTCTACCGGGAATACTACTTTTACCTTAGCGCCATTTTTCACAAGATTGGCTGCCGGGTCTTCCCAGGTAAGACCAACGACATATTCGCCGCCGGCAACGCCTTTGTAGACCTGACTGGAGCTGTTGCACATTTTACCGCCCAGATTAGCGATAAATTTATCAACATAATCCCACGCTTCCGGAGACATCGGGTCGCCGTTTTTTCCCATCCCATACAGCATTGCCATCAAGCTTTGGAAGGCCGAGCTGGAGTTGACAGGATCGCCGAAAGCGATTTTTCCTTTTAAAGCCGGATTTAGTAAATCTTCGAAACCGTCAATTTTCATGCCGTTAGCAAGCTCCGTATTAACGATCATAACTGTTGGATCAGCAAAGGCCGGTGTAAAAACACCTGCTTTATTTTTAAAGCCATCCATCATTTTATCGTTTTCAGTGGAAGTATATTCCATAAACAGATCTTTAGAAGAGGACAGCATCGTTTCATCAGCCGCCCACAAAATATCACCCAGCGGATTATCTTTTTCAGATTTAGCACGTTTAAGGACTTCACCGGTACCTGCTACAACAAGATTCACCTTTATACCTGTATCTTTTTCAAATTGAGGGATAACTGCATTATTCAGCTGCTCGCTGCGGGCAGAATAAACTGTCAGTACTTTTTCCTCCGGTCCTCCGGCTTTTTTCTCTGCTGGTTTGTCACTGCCGCAGCCTGCCGCAACAAGCATCAATGATGCTAAAACTGCTGAAATGATTTTAGTTGACTTTTTCATAAAAACCCTCCATTCTTGTCCTTTGAGTTAATTTTGTTCTTAATTTTCGCACTTTTCTTACTAATTTGATTATAACCCTTTTACAAAAGGGGGTCAAGCTCAGACACATCATAATACACCACAAATAATTTATGCTATAAAAAAACAGAACTGTCTGCAGATAATTTTACTCAACCAGTAAAAGCCCATATATTTTCAGCTCAGGAACCGCCGCCTGCAGAATTTCCGCCTGATAACCATTATCATTAGCCAAAGCCATAACATCAATTCCGCATGCTTCCAGCGAGGGTCTTGCTTTTGTTGGATTTACACACTGCTTTAAATTACATTCTTTGCACAAACGACAGCGTCCCGCCTTTAAAGCAAAAGCTTTATAATGATTCTGCAGAAAGGCTTCCCGTTCCAGGTTTAATAAAATCTCCAGCAGCCCATTACTCATTGACAGATCGGCCGCAGCAAAATTTTCAACCGCCACCCCATTCAAAGGAAAAGTGTACTGAATGATAATCCCTCTGATAAATTCCTGTAAAAACCTCTGCGTTGCCGCATAATCAGGAACAAATGGCGGGCAGCACAATGTTTTTCCATAATTAGGGCAACCAAACTGGCACTTCCAGCGTGTCCAGGCCCCAGTCCTGATACTGGCAACGTCAACTGTTTTTGCGCCTGAAGCACCTAAAGCCAAAGCTTTTTCAACCAGTTTCTGCAGATCATGTTCCAACGCAGTTTTTTGCATACGACGACCTTCTTTCACTCACACATATTATTTTCATATTTTTATTATACACCTTAATCATATTCTGATGTTTCTTAAAAATAATGTTCAAAAATTACACTTTCAGCAGTAAAAAAATACATTATAAGTAATTATTAAAAGAATTATAAAAAGCATTTCCCTCGCCAAAGTTTCTTTGCTATAATCTAGTCAATATCGTTAAGGAGGCATCACCCATGACAACAGCTTTCGATAAAGACCTGGAACTTATTTTTCAAAAACTGACTTCTGACCGACAAGTTAAACAAGCTTTAGATTTTTTAAAACAGGATGCGCCCAATACTATCGCACAGCAAAAAGAACTGGTAGTCATAGAAGCGCCAACATTTCAGGAAAAACAACGCAGCCTACACTACGCTCAAATGCTGAAAGCTGCCGGTCTGCAGGATGTGACCATAGATGAAAAATTTAATGTTTACGGAAAAATCTACGCAGTGGTAAAACCGGTAAAAGCGTTCTTCTTGAAGGGCACTTAGATACAGTGTTCTCCTTTGGTACCGTTACAGATGTTATCGAAAAAGACGGCAAGCTTTATGCTCCAGGTATTTGCGATGATACCAGAGCTTTAGCGGCAAATCTTTCAGTTATCAGGGCTTTGGTCAACAGCGGCCTGCGCCCACATCATGATATTATGATTGCAGGCACTGCGGCAGAAGAAGGCCTGGGAGCTATGAGCGGCATGAAATATTTGGTTAATAATAAAGCTGAGGAAATACTCGCAGCCATTTCGATCGACGGTCCCAGTAATGATGTAATGTATTTTAATGCTACGGGCATGATCAATTATGACGTCACCTATACAGGTCCCGGCGGTCATGCTTATCTGGCTTTCGGTACTCCCAGCGCAGTGCAGGCTATGGGACGAGCCATCGCCGCTTTAAGCGATATGCAGGTGCCTGAAACTCCTAAAACTACTTTTACAGTCAGTCTTGCCAACGGCGGGCAGGCCATCCACGGCATTGCTCAAAGCGCTAATTTTAAAATCAATATGCGTTCCGACAGCGCTGAAGTTCTGGCGCAAATGGAACAGCAGGCACTCGCGATTTTCCAGCAGGGTGCCGACACAGAAAATGCCCGCTGGCAGAAACCCGGCGCTGTAAAAGTTACTTTCAGTAAAATCATGGACGTCCCCGCCGGCAGCCAATCCGAAAGCTGCCGTATGGTCCAGGCGGCCAAGCTGGCAACCTTAGCCTGCGGCATCACGCCGCAGCCGCGTTTAGGCGGCTGCACCAACAGCAATATGCCGATCGCAATCGGCATTCCGGCTGTTACATTAGGACGCGGCGGCGCTGAATATGGTACCCATACCGTAGACGAATGGTTTGACCCAGCCGGAGTATATGTATGTGAACAAAAATCACTGCTGCTGCTTTTGGCTTTAGCAGGTTTGACTGACGTTACTGCTGCTCCACAACTTTAACGGCTGCTTCAATCAACACAAAAAGCTCTGACATTAGTCAGAGCTTTTTGTGTTGATGTGTAAGTGTCCAAACTCAATAGGAGGATCAAAATATCTATATATCTATCGTCAGAAGCCATGCTTCTATTGCTTCCAAAATTTGCTGAAAGTTATGCTGCAGTTTTGCGATATCGTCAGAGTCCGCATCATCTATATGCAAGCCTGCCGTTACGGCAACATTAGTATTAAATTTACTCGCCAGACGCAAAACCGCCTCTCTGGCAGGCAAATCATCCTTATGTCCCAGACGGCATAAAACAGAGGCACTGGCGGAAATCTCAGCAGTATTTTTCAAACTCGGCCTGGGAGAAGCCAAGGCTGCAGCACCAATATGCGAAGCCTCGCCTCCGCCAATCACTACTGCGATATCTTTACCGCATAAAACCACACATGCCGTAACTGTATAAGGTTTATCCCCCACGCTTAACGTTACTGTCTGCATATGTCTTCTCCCTGCCATGCGACAAATTTCTGATACTCGATCCCAAACTGCATCAAAATCTTACCTATAATATGATCGATCTGCTGTTCCAGTGAATTGGAGCCATTATAAAAAGTAAGCATCGGCGGTACTATAGCGCAGCCGTTATCAGCACATTCTTTTATATTGCGCAGATGGATGCGGCTCAACGGCAGCTCGCGCGGTACTAAAACCACCTTACGGTTTTCTTTAAGACAGACATCAGCCGCACGCAGCAGCAGATTTTCTGCAAACCCTGAGGCTATCCCGGCAACGGTTTTCATACTGGCGGGAATAATTATCATACCATCCGTAACAAAAGAACCGCTGGAAATACTTGCTGCCAGATTTTTATTACTGTGAGTAAAATCGGCCAGTTCTGCAAGTCTGCTGATTTCTATATTAGTTTCACATTCAAAATTCTTAACAGCACCTTCCGTAATTATCAGATGCACTTCCATATCAGGAAGCTGCTTTAGAGCCTTGAGCATCTGATAACCCATAATGACACCGCTGGCACCGGAAATTCCTACAATCAAGCGCATAATAACCAACCTTTCTTAAACTTACTTTTTAAGACAAATCACCACAGACCGATTACTTTCCACCAGGGTACAGCAACGCCGACAGTAATAATGAACAGCACGATCGTAAACGGTACACCGAATTTGATCGTTTCTTTTTCCGTATACATACCGTTGTCTTCACCTACGCCGACCAAAATCGCCAGATTATGGAATGGTAGTATAAAGTGAGCGTTAATAGCAATATAGGCAATCATAACAGGAATGATCGTACTGATACCCATTGAGCCCGTAAAGGCCAGCATCGCCGGGATAACGATCCCCATAACTGCGATAACGCTGCCGAACAGCATATGGATAGCAATAGAAACGGCTGTAATAAACGCGGCCAGGATGAACATATTTTCCGGCACACTGCTTGGCAATACCGTTTGCGCTATCCATGTATTCATGCCTGTAGCACCGCCCACACGGCCAATAGCGACAGCAGCTGTCAAAAAGATCAGTGTTTGTACCGGTACACCACTCCAGCTTTGCGGAGTCAAAATGCCGCCGATCTTAGGCATTGCCATCCCCATAGCAATAAATAACGTTACCCAGCCAATATCAATGCCATGCAGCGTGTCAGTCATCCAGAGGATAATAGCCAGTGTTACCCAAACGGCAGTACGTAATTCTTTGCCGCTCATCGGTCCCATAGCTTCCAGCTTCTCTAAAATTTCAGTTTTATTGACATTGACCTCTTTGGTTGGCTTGAACATAAACAGTATCATAACCATTGTAATGATACTGGTAACGATCATTGGCAGACCCATAACTTCGAACCATTTGAGCCAGCCTACCGGTTCCGGGTCACAGCTGGCAGCCGCCAGCGGATTGATCGACGCATCACCAGTCAGAAAGATCATGGAAACCGGGATAGAAGCCGTAAAAACAGTAAAACCGATCTTAACCGCGTCTTCACGGGGAATGTCCGCGCTTTTTACCACAACAGCCATGACCGACATAATGAGAAAAGCGCGCGGCCAGGGATGCGGAATCAATAAGGCCAGAATGAACGTCAGAGCAAAGATAGAAACGATAATACTTTTAAAAGACGAAACATATTTTACGATGAACTTATAAGCGATCCTCTCACCTAAACCTGATTCTTTCACCGCCACCGCAATAAGATAAGCGCCGATGATCAGATACATCATAGAAGTAGTCCAGGTGGAAAAAATCAATGTTGTTGGCGCAACTTTAAAAACTGCTAAAAGCAAAAGATACAGACCTGAGACATAACCGGGCTGAGCAATACCAAAAGCCCAGAAAATCACTGTCATCAGAGAAAAGGCCATACACATCTGTCCTGTGCGTTCCAAGCCGGGAATGTTAGCAAAAAAGATGACCACAGCTACGATGATACCTAAAATAAAACCTATAATCGGTTTATTCTTTCCCATAATTGTCCTCCTTAAAAATATCCAATCAAAGTCAGATAATGTGGTTAAGGCGTTTAAAACGCCTTAACCAGCAGAATCATTCAATCCTGTACGGTAAAATCAGGCAAGAATTTTTTTACATCGACTTCCATAAATTTTGCGCGTTGGAATCTTGCTTTCTGATTAAACGGAACTGTCGCGTCATAAATAGTTTTGCAGGCAATACCATGATCGCGGATCGACCAGCTGCAGGCAGGATCATTAGACGGATCAAGCGGATGGCAGCGTACGCCGGGGATTGTTACGATATCGACATCGGCCTGCATTCTGGTAGTCATCGCCCATAGCACATCGTTAGTATCAAAAATATCGACATCTTCATCAACTAAAATCACCTGCTTCAATTCCGGGAAAGCAGAGAAAGCAAGCAGCGCAGCCTGACGCTGACGACCCTCGTCACTGGGAACGGTCTTTTTGAACTGGATAACGGCAATAAATTTACCTCCGCCTGAGGAATGTGCATAAACATTTTGTACACGCCCGGCATAGCTCTTTCCACCATATCAAGGATCGACGCCTCAGTCGGGATACCGGCCATGCTTACATGCTCTTCGGAAGGTCCAATGCAGGTTTGCATAATCGGATTTACTCTGTGAGTAACAGCTTTTACTTTGATAACAGGTAATTCTGCATTGGCAGGCCCGGTATAACCGGGAAATTCCGGCATCGCTTTACCGGTATTGGAATTCTGGTCCTCGCGAACGCGCGCGCCTACCAAAAGCTCGCCTTCGATGACGTATTCGGCGTTGGCGATACATTTTTCATCGATCGTCACACAGGGAGCTAATTCAACAGCCTTACCGCGGATTGCTCCGGCAATAGATAATTCATTGAAGCCAAGCGGAGTTGTCGGCGGCTCAAAGCAGGAAGCGATCTCAATAGCCGGATCGACACCGATACTGATGGAAATTGGCAGCGGTTTGCCTAAAGCTTCGGCCTTTTCACGGAAAGCGCCCAAATGCCGGGCCCCCGGTGTGAAAAACATGGAAATTTCGTCTTTGCTCTGCAGGCAAAGTCTGTGGATCGTAACGTCAGATTCACCGGTTTCAACATCGGAAGCATAGCACATACCCAAAGTTACATACGGTCCTGCATCTTCCGGAGTATTGGTAGGAGCCGGGATCAATTTACGGATATCAAAGCCTTCGTCAGTAGCCAGATGCACGACTTCCTGACATTGAGCTTTCGCTTTATCAACGACCACTGGAGCAATGGCATTTTTTACAGCGTCACGCATCATAAAACCTAATTTTTCAGGTTTACTATTCAAAAGATAGCCTACACGTTTACGGCTGGCTAATAAACCAATAACTACTTTTGCACCTGGGTGTCCTTTCACATTTTCAAAAGTCATAGCCGGCCCTGTTTTAGTAGGACGGGCAACAGTGCCGCCTGCACCCACATAACGATAAACGCCAGCCAGTTCTGCTGAAGGATCAACCTCTACATCAGTATGTACCATTTGTCCGGGAATGCTTTCCAGTAATTCCAACGCAGATCTTAAATCAATAACTTCTTTAGTCATAAAAATAACCTCCTGACTTTTTGTTGAGTGTTACCTCACAATTTGATAATAGATTGTGGTGTAACAATACAGTCAAGAGGTTTTTGAAAAAATTTTTATTTATTTTTTTAAGGTAACAGGAGCCTGCAGCATACAGAAATCTACGCCTGTTT
>OMAW01001222.1_pt1 | contig 10563 bp, 8 predicted proteins | sample 1644731 | NCBI WGS metagenome assembly OMAW01 (sample SAMEA103958133, study PRJEB25191) | human gut metagenome | biome: human-associated habitat [ENVO:00009003]; feature: intestine environment [ENVO:2100002]; material: feces | place: Germany | collected 2013/2015 | reverse complement strand
AACGCTGTACGACCAGTTAGGACTGGCTTCGTATGAAGCAATGGAGGCCTTTGTAGAATACATACCTCTATAAGAAAGAAGATTCTTAATTAATAGAATATAAAACAATCAAAGAAGAGTGGGCAGTTCGATACTTCCCACTCTTTTTTTGTTTATTTTTGCAGGAGATTTTGCCACAATATATCATGAACTTAGAAGTATTATCAAAGGGGGAAAGTGGCAGATAAATAAAAAGCACCTTATTCATAGGATAAAAACCTAAAGAGTGGAACGATGAAAAAAATAATAGTCTTTCTTCTGTGCCTGACAATGGGCATCAACCTTCTCTTCGCTCAGGATATTGAGAGAAATATAAAAGAGCGTTTAACGGATTACTTTGCCAAATATACAGCAACAGCCAAAATCAGTACACCTAAACTGAACAGTTTCGATATTGATTATGACCGCAGGACAATTCAGATTTACGCTTCAGAAAGTTTCGCTTACCAGCCATTTCTGCCAGAAACAGTAGAAACGATCTACAATCAGATGAAGGAACTCCTCCCCGGTCCGGTGAATTATTTTCAGATCACCATTTATGCAGATGGAAAGCCTATCGAAGACTTAGTTCCCAACTTGTACAGGAGCAAGAAAAAAGATAAGGAACGTATGTCTTTGAACATAGAATACAAAGGTGCTCCATGGGTGAAAAAGATTTCCCGTCCTAACGAAATATCCCGTGGATTGCAAGACCGACACATCGCTCTTTGGCAAAGTCATGGGATTTATTACAAGAATGATAAAGGCAAATGGGGATGGCAACGCCCCCGATTGTTCTGTACAACAGAAGACATGTTCACTCAATCTTTTATTCTTCCATACGTCATTCCAATGTTGGAAAATGCAGGCGCCATTGTTTATACTCCTCGCGAACGGGATACACAAAAAAATGAAATCATCGTTGACAACGATACTCCGAATGCCTCCCTCTATCTGGAAGTAAACAGTAAAAAGGCACGTTGGGCAACTACTTCCGTGAAGGGATTCGCTCAGAAAAAAGCAATTTACAAGGATGGGGAAAATCCTTTCATAGACGGTACCAGCCGATATATTCAGACAGAAAAGAAAAAAAAGAAAAACAAAGATCAGGCATTTGCCGAATGGGTACCTACCCTGCCGGCAACCGGAAAATATGCGGTTTATGTATCTTACCAGACATTACCCAATAGTGTGAGTGATGCCAAATACCTTGTTTTTCATAATGGAGGCGTCACTGAGTTTAAAGTCAACCAGCAAATAGGCGGAGGCACTTGGGTATATCTCGGAACTTTTGAGTTTGACAAAGGAAATAATGACTACGGCATGGTCGTACTCAGCAATGAAAGTAGCGAACATGGCGTAGTATGTGCAGACGCTGTACGTTTCGGAGGCGGAATGGGCAATATTTCACGCGGAGGAAAAATAAGCGGACTACCTCGTTATCTGGAAGGAGCACGGTATTCATCCCAATGGAACGGAATGCCTTATGATGTATATGCCGGACGTAAAGGAGAAAATGACTATACAGACGATATCAATACACGCTCCAATACAATCAACTATTTGTCCGGAAGCTCTGTCTATAACCCCAATCAACCGGGGCTGGGTGTACCTTTGGAAATGACTATGGCACTTCACAGTGACGCAGGATGCAGTAAGAATGATGAAATCATCGGTTCGCTCGGCATTTATACTACCGATTTTAATAATGGCAAACTAAATTCGGGAATAGACAGATATGCTTCACGCGACCTTGCAGATATCCTGCTGACCCAAATTCAGAAAGACATTCGTTTAAACTACCAATCACCATGGACACGCCGTAGTATGTGGAACCGGAACTACAGTGAAACACGACTTCCCGCTATCCCTTCCACTATTATCGAATTGCTCTCTCATCAGAACTTTGCGGATATGCAGCTCGGACATGATCCGAATTTCAAATTTACCGTAGGACGTGCCATCTACAAAGGTATCCTACAGTTTATGAATAGCCAGCATGGTAAAGATTATATAGTACAGCCCCTGCCGGTCAGCAACTTCGCTATCCATTTCGGGAAAAAGAAAAATACACTGGAGCTTACCTGGAAAGGAGAAGATGATCCTTTGGAACCGACAGCCCGTCCACGGGAATATATTGTATATACACGTATCGGTTACGGAGGCTTTGACAACGGGACTCTGGTCAGTAAGCCCTATTATAGTGTAAAAGTAGAACCAGGATTAGTCTATTCATTCAAAGTAACAGCCGTAAACCGGGGAGGAGAAAGCTTCCCTTCTGAAATTCTTTCGGCTTATAAGGCAAAACGTGAGCGTGAAAGAATATTGATTGTCAATGGATTCGACAGAATCAGTGGCCCGGCTGTCATTAATACCCCGGACAGAGCCGGATTTGATCTGGAACAAGATCCGGGAGTACCGTATTTATCAAACATCTCTTTTTGTGGGGCACAAAGCGGATTCAACCGTACACAAGCCGGCAAAGAAGGAGAAGGCAGTCTGGGACACAGTGGCAATGAACTGGAAGGAATGGAGATAGCAGGGAATACGTTTGACTATTCTTTCATTCATGGAAAAGCGATTCAGGCTGCAGGAAAATACAGTTTTGTTTCGTGCAGTGACGAAGCGGTGGAGAATGGAATCGTCACTTTGGAAGACTACCCGATTGTAGACTATATACTGGGACTTGAGAAGGAAGATCCTGCAACCAAAGCTTATTACAAAACCTTCTCTTCACCGATGCAAAGACTGATTACAAGTTACTGCCAATCAGGCGGTAATCTGTTTGTCAGCGGTGCATATGTGGGAAGTGACATGAGCGGAACACAAGGGAACCGGGAGTTTACAGAGAAAGTTCTGAAATACGGTTATCAGAATAGCCTGACAGACAAGACTTCCGGTCAGATCAACGGATTAGGCCGCAGTATTACGATTCCCCGCCTGCCCAATGAGAACAGTTATGCTGTAACAGCACCGGATTGTATTGTTCCGGTAGCTCCTGCATTTCCTGTATTCACTTATGCACGCGGTAATCAGCCGGCAGGTATTGCATACAAAGGAGCGGACTATCGTACTTTCGTACTTGGCTTTCCTTTCGAAAGCATCCAATCGGAAACAGACCGTGCCAGCATTATGGCAGGCATACTAGGTTTCTTTACTCAGAAATAATATCCATTTCGCAAGACTGAATATATGAAATTATAATTAAAGCGAATCAGTAGTTGATTTTTGTTCATTTCCGAAAGGAAATAGAATTGGCTCCATAGTAATTGGATAGCTGTTTTGCTCTCATGCTCTAACTATTCTTCTGCATCTCTTTATTCATCGCTGTTTAAGGTGTGGTAGCAAGTGTGATGGCAAGTATGAGAGCAAGCGGTTGCTCTCACTTTATCACATAGAACAATCGATTATTTTAGAATATCATTATCTGATTTACAGGATGTTAACATCTGATGCGACAATTATTAAGGGCTGACACTTCAGCTATTAATAATTGAAAAATCAGGTAGTAATGCCTAATAATTCATGCATTATTGATTCATAAATGATTCAATGCTTTTCAAAGGACAGGTTGATTGAAACAACTGATACGGTCAAGCCAATCAAATCGTATAGTCAAGTCAATCAAACCTACCGTATCCTCAAGGAGTTTCAACCGCTTGAAACTTTTAGTTTCATACTTTGGAACAAATGGTTTCAAGCAATGAAACTTCTTTTGCAATACGAAGATAGGTTTCGTACTCTTATTTATACTTTCTTTTTCTTTGGCAATACCTGGTTCAGTACCACATATCCCAGTATTCCGGCAATAATAGTACCACACAACACACCGAATTTAGCTTGGTTCAGCAGTTCCGGATAAGCATCAGAGAAAGAAAGATTGGCTATGAACAATGACACCGTAAATCCAACGCCACCCAGCAATGACACGCCTGCAATATTTTTCCAGTTCATACCTTCGGGCATACGGGCAAGCCCGCTTTTAATAGTCAGCCAGGTGAAAAGATAAATTCCCAAAAACTTACCCAAAAGAAGACCTAAGCCAACAGCAAGACCTACATTTCCTATAACTTCTCCGCCACCGCTAAAAACAACTCCTGCATTGGCAAAAGCAAATAAAGGAAGAATGACAAAATTCACGGCTCCATGCAAGTTATCCTCCAAAGATTGTAAAGGACTTATCACACGATCCGAAGCCCGCTCCACTTGCTTCAATGTAGCAATCTGTTCGTTTGTCAATACAATGTTATCAGATTGTACCACCGGGAAAGAGCTGACAATAGCCCGGATACGCCGGATATATTTACCCGCATCCAGCCGTGGACGGGCGGGGATCACAAATGCAAGTATCACACCGGATATTGTGCTGTGGATGCCGGATTGCAGGAATAAATACCAGATAATAATGCCAAAGAAAAGAAAGAAGATCTTCTGTGTCATACCAAACTTTCCCATATAATATAAGAACGTATAAAGTATGGCAGCTACAATCAAATAACCATAAGCAACCTCGGAGCTATAAAAAATGGCAATCACCAGAATACCACCAATATCATCTACCACAGCAAAAGCAGTCAGGAAAATCTTCAGACTCAACGGTACGCGCTTGCCCAGCAGACTAAGCACTCCCAATGAGAAGGCAATGTCCGTAGCCATAGGAATAGCCATGCCTTGTGTTTCAGGAGTACCGGGAGTTACCAGAAAAGAATAAACCAAAACCGGAAATATCATTCCTCCACATGCTGCAATGAACGGCAGAATAGCTTTCCTGAAAGAGGATAACTCTCCTACCAGTAACTCGCGTTTTATCTCTAATCCCACAGCTAAAAAGAAAATTGTCATCAGACAGTCATTGATAAACTCAATCATCGTCAGATTATGACCACCATGCGAAAGCAAGTTAAAATCGCCAATACGCAAATGCAGTTCCTGCAACAGAAAGTCCTGATACACAGAAGACAGCGAAGAATTAGCCACAAGTGCAGCCAGAATAGCTGTCAAGAATAATAAGATACTCGCCACTACATTCAATGACGAAAAGTTTTTCACAGTACGTAGAATAATCATATATTCAATTTCAATATTAGATTTCCAAAGGATTCTCTGGTACCGTTAAAGAGCTATTCCTGATAGCTCATTAACGCCAGTTTTTTAACCCAAAGCACAAATATACCTGTTAATATCAGATTAAGCACAATAGTAAGTACAGAAATTACCAATGCCGGACCACCCAGATTATAGCCCAATGCAATAAAAATAACTCCCGCTCCTACCTCACCACGGGTAAACATACCAATGGAAAGTGCCAGACGTTCGCTCAATTTACGATCGCGATAAAAGAAGACCGGAAATAACTTACCGACATTGGAAAGTAACGATACAACAACCACATGTACAATAATCAATGCCCAAGGCATCATTTCCTGAGAACCGGTTATAGAGTTCAATCCCATATCGCCGGGGAGACTAATTCCCAAAAGCGGGGGCATACTCATACCCACCAGAAACATAAATATAAATGAAATTCCAGTTGAAGCTTTACGCTCCCAGACTGTATCAATATCCTTATGTTTCATGACCATACCCAGAACAAATGCCGGAAGCAACACCTCAATATGAATGCTGGCATCTTCTCCATATAAGTTCTTTGTAATAAGATAAAGCGATTGAGTGGCGGCAAACACCAAAACGGAATAAAACAGAATGGCTTTCCAATCCTGCCGCATATTGTATTTACTCAGTTTCTTCCAGCCGAAGGAAAGCAACAGAAAGACGATAAGGATAATTACCAGCAACTGCCAGCGAGGTCCGATCATCATTATTTGCAAAGGAATCATCAAGAGGATGGTATCCAAATCATCAAAGATGGCCAGCACCTGAATCTTCTTGTAGATCCAGCTGGACTTTAGTCCGATAGCAGCCAACATAGTGAATAATATACCTGCGGAAGTAGGAGCCGCAAAACGACTCAGTAACAAGTTTTCTTTCCATGCCTCCCAACTATTCCAGTATTCCGGCGGAAGTAAAACAAAAATATAGTAAATAGCAATCAGAAACCAAGGCATGGCGGCCGTAGCCATAGCAACGAAATAATCTTTTGCGTACGTTTGCCATCGGGACTTGTCCACCTCAAACTCACGTCCCACATTGATCATAATGAATCCCAGACAAATATATAGTAACACATTAGATACAGTTTTCACCATACCATAATCACTTCCTGACCATGCAGGCAGATATTGCGCTATAAAAAGACCTACCACCAGGAAGGCCGAAAACGATAGAACTTTTCTCATTTATTATTAGTTAGAATTTTCAAAACAAAGGGGATTGTCAAGACAGTCCTACAGAAAGAGAACAATCCCCGGACTAATATGAATCAGCTTTTATGCTTTTTTATATTAATCTAATTTCAACACCGCAAGGAACGCTTTCTGCGGCACTTCAACATTACCAATCTGCTTCATACGTTTCTTTCCTCTTTTCTGCTTCTCCAGCAATTTTCTCTTACGACTGACGTCACCACCGTAACACTTTGCCGTAACGTCTTTGCGTACCGCCTTAATCGTCTCACGAGAAATGATTTTAGCTCCGATAGCCGCTTGGATAGCAATATCAAACTGTTGTCTTGGAATCAGGTCTTTCAGCTTCTCGCACATACGGTGTCCCAAATCATACGCATTGTCGAAATGTGTCAGTGTTGAAAGAGCGTCCACCGGTTCGCCGTTCAGCAAAATATCCAGTTTTATTAACTTGGATGGACGGAAACCACTGGCGTGATAATCAAAAGAGGCATATCCTTTCGAGATACTTTTCAGTTTATCATAAAAGTCGATAACAATTTCTCCCAAAGGCATATCATAATAGATTTCCACACGATTACCCGAAATATATTCCTGTTTCACCAGTTCACCGCGTTTGCCCAAACACAAAGTCATGATGGGACCGATATAATCGGTAGTTGTGATAACGGAAGCACGAATATAAGGCTCTTCAATGCGATCTATCAAAGTAGGATCGGGCATACTTCCGGGGTTATGCACCTCTGTCATATGACCTTGTTTGTCGTAAATATTATAAGAAACGTTCGGCACAGTAGTTATCACGTTCATGTCGAATTCACGATCAAGGCGTTCCTGCACAATCTCCATGTGCAACAGTCCCAGGAATCCGCAACGGAATCCAAAGCCCAACGCCAACGAGGATTCAGGCTGGAAGGTCAGTGATGCATCGTTCAATTGCAGCTTTTCCAAAGAGGAACGCAAGTCTTCAAAGTCTTCCGCCTCAATGGGGTATACCCCGGCAAAAACCATCGGCTTCACTTCCTCGAAACCTGCGATGGCTTCTTTACACGGACGGGCAATGTGAGTAATCGTATCTCCTACTTTTACCTCTTTAGAAGTTTTGATACCGGAAATAATGTATCCCACATCACCTGTACGCAGTTCCTGACGCGCCACCATCTCCATCTTAAGTACGCCGACTTCATCGGCATCATATTCTTTACCGGTATTGAAGAATTTCACCTTATCTCCCTTACGGATCACCCCGTTCACAATCTTGAAGTAAGCGATGATACCACGGAAAGAATTGAATACGGAGTCGAAGATCAAAGCCTGCAACGGTGCTTCCTCGTCCCCTTCAGGATGGGGAATACGCTCAATAACCGCAGTCAGAATCTCTTCTACGCCCATACCAGTCTTACCGGAAGCACGGATGATTTCACTACGTTTGCAGCCAAGCAACTCTACGATTTCATCCTCCACCTCTTCGGGCATGGCACTCGCCATATCACATTTATTGATGACCGGAATAATTTCCAGATCATGCTCAATTGCCATATAAAGATTGGAGATCGTTTGCGCCTGTACACCTTGCGAAGCATCTACAATCAGTAATGCACCTTCACAAGCAGCAATAGAACGGGAAACCTCATACGAAAAGTCTACGTGTCCCGGAGTATCAATCAGATTCAGAACATACTTTTCGCCTTTGTACGTATACTCCATCTGAATAGCATGGCTCTTAATGGTGATACCTCTCTCTTTTTCCAGATCCATATCATCCAACATCTGTCCTCCGGTCACCTGTATGGTGTTGGTAAATTCAAGCAGACGGTCAGCTAAAGTAGACTTACCATGATCAATGTGGGCAATAATGCAAAAGTTACGTATATTCTTCATTTTCTACAATTATCTATCTATAAATAAGTATATTACAAAATGAGGCTGAATAACTCGTAGTACAGTCGCAAAACAAAATGGTAATATCTCGCAACGGGCTCGCCTCCTTTTGCGGGCGCAAAGATAATGAAAAATATGAGGTTTTGAAAGTGATTTATTCAATATCCGAGGTCGTAAATGTCTATATATCCTAAAACTATTCTATCATCCTACTGTTATGTATGCATAATAACCTAAACTGCATAACTGAAATGAAAAAATTTATTATTTTTGCGTGTTCCCTCCTATTATTGGCCGGATGCTCCAAGAATGAGATAATCATTTATGGCTCATCGCCCGAAAACAATGAATCCGACAACAGTCAGCCTTCGGAGAAAGAAGATGCACTCATCACCTTTTCCGCTTCACTCGAAAGTCGTAAAGTAACCAGATCTATGTCGCCCATGCCTAAAGGTCTGGTAAGTCAGATTTATGCCTTTGAAACTACAGACAGGAATTTCGATGACCCTTTTGCCGAAGGTTTGTATTCAACCGCTTCCGCAGGTGTATTGACCGGATTGAAAGGCTACAAAATGTATTTGAGTAACGGATCATATAATATGTATGCGTTTTCTGAAAACTCCTCCGTTTATCCTCCAGACCTGATAGATGGAATATCCGCTCCGTTAAAGAATGGCATTGACTATCTATGGTGGGAAAATCTGGATCAAGACGTCACAACTTCACAAATCCACATGCCCATTGTATTCCAGCATGTAGCCACGACGGTATAAAACTGGACAGTCTGATTTCAGCAAGTATACTTCCTCCCACTCCGGGTGCCACTCTCGATATACAGACTGGAATTATTGAATCCACCTACACCTATGATACTACTCCGCTCACTATGGGGAAAAATGGTTTTCTCACGCAGGCCATCGTTCTACCGACAAAAGCTACCCATCCTATGTCTTTGACGCTACAGATATTAGCAGACGGAGAAACGACTCCACGTACCTATACCGTAGGCATTCCCATTCCGGGCAAACTGGCAGGAGGATTTTCGTACGTCTTCAGTGCCATTATAGACGGAAATTCCGTATCGTTCCCCAATGTCAGTATCAAAGACTGGACCAAAGTAGATGAATCCGGTAACCCGCTTTATCCGACACAGAAATAATAAGGATCACTCTTGCATCCTCCAAATACAACAACAAAGTAGAAAATATGGAAACTAAAATATCTGAGATCAGAAAAGAGTATACCAGAGGCAAATTGACACAATGCACCATCAATGACAATCCTTTTGAGCAATTTGAAGAGTGGTTGAATGATGCTATTGCCCACAATGCGGACGAGCCCACCGCCATGATAGTAGCAACTGTCTCGGCCGAGGGACATCCTTCTACACGCACCGTCTTGCTGAAAGGAGTGGAAAACAACAAATTTATATTCTTTACTAATTATGAAAGCCGAAAAGGAAAACAATTGGCTGATAACCCATATATTTCCCTCTCTTTTGTATGGCACAAATTGGAAAGACAAGTACACATTGAAGGTAAAGCCGAAAAATGCCTCGACCAAGTGTCGGATACTTACTTTTCCAGCAGACCCTATAAAAGCAAGATAGGTGCAAGAATTTCTCCGCAAAGCCGGGTGATAAGTAGTCGTATGGAGATTATGCGGGCTTTCGTAAAAGAGGTCTGCAAGCTGGCGGGACATGAAATCAGACGTCCCGACAACTGGGGTGGTTTTGCCGTAACTCCTACCCGCTTCGAATTCTGGCAGGGGCGGGAAAGCCGCCTGCACGACCGCATTCAGTATATAATTCAGGAAGATGGTAGCTGGAAACAGGAAAGACTGGCTCCTTAAACATCCCTTGTCAATGGACTGGAACATAAAAAGAAGCGTTGATAACATATAAATGTATCAACGCTTCTTTTTATAAGATAAATGTCAATCTCTCTCTTAAACCAACTTAACAAACAGTTCGCCTTCTACTTCCTGAGTAGAGATCTTGTCTTCTCTCAGCAACCAGCCAAGGCCCAAGAACAAATCTTTGTCTACCAACTTAGTTGCTTTCTTGATTTGTTTAGCAGTTAAACCTTCAGTCTCATTCAGAGCACTCCAAATTTTTCCTGCAGTTTCACCAGCTTTTTCTTTTAACATTTTCCTTTTGTTTTTAGTTATACATGCTTTAATCTAAATTCTCTCATTAGCGAGGTTCAGATTTTATTTCAGCGGCAAAGATAGTTATATTTATGTTATATAACACATTATTCTCTGCTTTTTTATGTTATATGTCATAAAAAGAGCATTTTTTCAGCAGGTCAGACCAAAAAGAATGATTCATTCAAGCGAAACTGATGGTTTGTTTACATTA
>OMAW01001220.1_pt1 | contig 10571 bp, 8 predicted proteins | sample 1644731 | NCBI WGS metagenome assembly OMAW01 (sample SAMEA103958133, study PRJEB25191) | human gut metagenome | biome: human-associated habitat [ENVO:00009003]; feature: intestine environment [ENVO:2100002]; material: feces | place: Germany | collected 2013/2015 | reverse complement strand
TTCTGGTTTTTTACCGGATGACATCTCGCAACATGAATCAGTAAAAGGGAGGAAGCATTGTTTTTAAGCTGATTCACCTCATTGCTTACCGCCCCAAATAAATCTGTAGAAACTATTGGAGCTCGTCCATTAGTTATACAACGTACAGGAGTACGCGAATAAAATGCCTTAAAGTCAGCATAGTTCTTTTCTGAGAGACAAGACAATTTAAAACGACCCAATCTTCCCAAAGTATTGCAATACAACCTCAGCAGTCCCTTATCGTAACCATTATGCAAATCACTATGTACGGAGAAATACACTTTCTTCGAAAAAGAAAGCAATCCTGTAGCCAATGCACTATATTTAAGGGTAGAAATCATATGTACATGAATCACATCAGGATTGAGTGCTTTGAGAACGGTATATACCCTCCACTGACTAGACAACTTGAGACCATTTGGAAGTCCTAAATTCACATAATGTACACTATCAGAAACCTCCGATCTAAAAAAATTCCTAACTTCCGTTTCCTTCTTATCATCCAGAATAGTAACAAGATATGTTTCGTTTTCTTTAACTAACTGATTGCTTAAATCAACAACAAAGCGTTCTGCACCTCCACCGGCTAAGAATGTTATTAGTTCTACTATTTTCATTATTCCTTTGTTTTTATTTTCTTTACAGACCCCCTAGACAATTGCTAAAAACTCAACATTTTTGGTTACCACAGATCCTTCCATAATCACCACATCATTTCCATTATTTACTACCCTACAACACACACGAGTTTATGATTGCATAATCTCCAACGATTGCTGATTTGCCGTTGTTTGTTCCAATATCCACATACCCATAAATTATATATTACCTATACATCATAACAACAATCAAGATATTTCAACAATCAGAGAAAGTAAATGCATCTTTATACCACATTTCTTTATCTTTTAATCAACCATCGATTTTGAATGTACTCAGGATGTTTATTCTCTCCAATTACTCTACCAGGATTTCCTACAACAGTACTATTCGAATAAACATCTTTCGTTACTATTGAACCTGCACCAATCAATGAGTTCTCGCCAATATGTACACCTTCTATCAAACAAGTCATAGGACCTATATATACATTATTCCCAATAATTGCTTGATTACCCTCATTTGTGCCTATATTACTCATCTGAGACAAATTAACATTATTGCCAATAATGCACCTAATACTAACACACATGCTCATTGCATGCCCTAAATACAAACCATAGCCAATCTTAGATCCGGCATGAACACGACAATCATACTTAAGTTTATAATGTTCATGACGCAATTTACATATAGGATAGAAACAGCCACGATAACTTGCAAATCTCAACCAAAACAAATGTTTAAGTGCTCTATCACGAAATGACTTTAACCATATCACCCCAAGACTATCGACTCGTCCAAAAATCCTAAAATAATCACTTTTCAAGAGTTCAAGACAATCTCTGTAACTTGTAGGAATAGGAATATCTATTTCGCTCCCGTTTCTAGTATTATAGTGTTCAAATTTCATAACAATTTATTTTTTTAAAGCCCTCTTTACTAAAGCAGCGACCGCATTCACCATTTTACTCGCTAGCGGATAACGTTTACCAAGTACATCAACAACAATCACTCCCTTGTAAGAATTCAAGGTATGAAACGACTGTCTCAATTCGAAATGAGGTGATATCATTCTTCTAACTTCTTTAAAGACCCATTTTCCATCGACAAAAGAGGTTTCTTGCAAAGAGATACCATGACCATAATTGGTATTACTCTCTTGTGCAGGACGATACACCCTTCCATTAACTTTGAAAAAATATCCAGCCATTCGAGCAATACGCTCTGGAAAAATGTTGCTCGTCACATATACAAACTTTTGCTTCGTGTCACTCCACTCATATTGGTCAAGCTGAAAGCCATTTGCATACTCGGCTTGTGTCGTAAATAATTGTGGTTTCCCAAACAAATCTGTGAATACAGCATCTGTTAATGGTTTATCAGACAATTCATGAATTAATGTCATGTCGTCATTTATAGGATTATACTCATAGATATTAAGCACACCATCTTCACTGTTTTCTGGATAAACATATATCTTATCATCTTTACGATATATGATAGGAAAACTCAGATGTCCCGGACGCTCCAATATAACTTTCTTCTCTATAACATAATTGTTCCTCCTGTCAATCACTAACTTCGAGATTCTTCCCTTAGAAATCTTCTTTGTCACCTCTTCCACCAATACAATAATAGTATCTTCAGTCACATCAAGAATAAAAGGGTCAGCAAACCAAGAATTGGGAAAATTATGAGTTACAAGAGTCAGTTTAAGTTCATCGCCTTTAACAATACCTTCAAAAGTATTATCCAAGAAACCGATTTCCCAATGAAGAGAAGTTAGCTCTTTATACAATTTCCGCAATACATTCATAAATAATAGAATTTACAATCGGTTCCTTAGTGTTGTTTTGAATTCTCTAAATAAACTATACCAGAATGGCCTTGAGTCTTCTTTAAAGTAGGTAATGAAACATGTTGTACGTCGATAATTTCGCCACCACTCTTTCAATGAGAACTCACGTTTTAGCATACACTTAAAATAATATATTTCTGGCATTAAATAAGTAGTGCTAACAGTGGACGTCGACAACTCTTTTTGCCAATCACCTCCAGAATAATACAAATAGTAAATATATGGAATATTCATACCAGCCGATGTTTGACAAATTGCATTTCCATCATTTCTGAAATTTGTTTCTGTAAAATAATTTTTACCAGTTGACTTTTCTTTCAAAAACTCAATGCTGAAGGTTCCTGAATAGCCGACCCTTTTAATGAACTCTTTAGCTTTACTAAGTGTATCTAAGAACTCCGGTTCAACCTTATCAAATTTCAAAAAGAAAGTATTATCTATCCCGTTAGGACGATCAATATGTGTACGCCCTGAGATAATTATATGTTTTCCATTATCCATTGAGCAACCCAAAAACTGGAATTCAAAATCCTTTATTATAAACTTTTGAATCTGTATAATCGGACAATGCTCAGAATTCGCTAAAAACTCCTCCAATTCTTCTCTTCTCTTACAAATTTTAATATTTTTCTTGCTTCCCTCCACACTTGAAATAGCCTTGGTTATACATGGAAACTCAATATCTGCAGGCACTTCCCCATCAGATACCATCCACGTACGAGGGACATCAAGCCCAACCTCTCTTGCAAGATCATATATTCTTTACTCATTTTACGTTCCAAACTTCCTGAAATATTTGTTACTGGAAGTATAAAAAAGGGACTTAGCCGCTGAACAGAAGAATCAAGTACAGAAGACACGTTATCATACGATGAATATACTATCGCCTTGTTTTTTGTATCAGAAAAATGTTTTAACATTTCATCAACCACTTGTTCTGGTAATGAGCATACCCAACCTTCTATTACATACCTACTTTTGAGTACAAAGCTGTTTATATTTTCGCCAACTATAAGCACATAAGAGTTGAGCCCTTTTTGGCCGAGACTCTCAACTATACCAAGAGTATTATGGTGGTCTGCACCAATTACCAAAACTTTATTCTTCATCTGACTCTATTTATTATATATTTCAACATATTCTTTAGCAATTACATTCCATGAACCTTTTCCTAATCTTGCACTCTCAGCTATATTCTCACTCATCTGCTGAAGAAGAACAGGATTATCAAGATATGATTGTATTGCAATGGCAAGGGCATCTACATCCTTAGGAGGAACAATAATTCCTGTCTTACCATTATCAATCATCTCAGGTAACCCACCTACATTAGTAGCAATTACAGGAGTATTCAGTGCAAATGATGAATATACTACTCCACTCTGTGTTGCATCAGTATAAGGACACACTGTAAATAATGCACCACGAATTAGATCAGCAAGTTCATCAAGTTCTATAAATCGATTGACAATCTTTACATATTCATATTTCTCATACTCTGAAGCATCGAAATACATTTCTCCACTACCTGCAACAATGACTTTTACATTAGGATGGACTTTATGCACCCTCTCCATCGCCCGAAAAAGATATTCTACCCCCTTATATGGAGAAATACGTCCAAAGAAAAGTACATAATTCTCCTTTTTCTTGTTTACATCCCCATACATACGAAGCATATCATAATATCCTAAATGCGATGTGAATATTCTATCTTTAGGCACATTGTATCCTTTTGCGAATACATCCACTTCGGCTTTATTGAGAACAATAAACTTCTTGACGTACCACTTTACAATCGAACGACGAATATCCTCTTGCCTATCACCTTCCCCTGTATGAGGTTTTCCGTCATGAATTGTAACGACTAATTTATTTCTAAAGAACCACAATGGCACAAAATGGAATAATGATGGTGTTTCAATATATTGAATTAGATCATAGTTACCCTTTTTAAAAAAGGACAAAACATTCATCGCTACCATAAAACTACTCCAACCAAAGCGGCCTACCGGCTCGTTTGCTATGTAAATATTCTCAATAGGGACATACGAAGAAAATATTTTCAGTTCAGAATAAGCTGTTAGCGGGAATATGCCACTTTTAGGAATAATCTGATTAATATTGAACACTGTAGATTTTAAAGAACGAGGGGTCATAGAATATAACACAGTCACATCATGACCTTGTGCTATTAGTGCTTTTATCAGTGGAAAATCACAATCGCCAAAGCACGTACGAGAATAATAAAGTATTTTCATATCTAGACTCTTAGCCTATTTTTAGTGAAATGATAATCTGCACAAGGAATAATCGTCAATAGCATCATATATGGATTAAGATAGTTTGACTCTAAAAGTCCCATTACGAACAAGATAATTATACACATCCTCGATGCAAGGTTCGTATTACGAAAAAGTATTATATAAAAAAGACCGTATAGCAAAGCGCCAATATAACCAAGAGATAGTAGAATAGTTTGTACACCATTAGCATAAAAAATGAAATTCCCGTCATACATCTCTATTCCAAATCTGTTTCGTACATCAGGAATACCAATAATCTGTTCATCAAAGGTTAGCTGATCAAACATTAAATAACCTCCAACAACTCGAGTAAAACCACTCGCTCCTTCAATAGAGAATTCTTCAGTTCGCGAAAACATCTCCTGTCCCATTTCACTGCCAACATACATGTATATTAAAGCAATAATTAATGGAACGAACAGCATAATCATTATAAAACGTCTAATAATATTCGCATTCCAAAATATACTGAACATTTTCACAGCAAAGAGAATCACCAATCCGACCATTCCGGAACCAGACTTCAAAGCTATGAGAGAGAAGATGATAAGAATGCCCTCCTTATTCAACCACTTTTCCTGTTTATTAGTTTCAAACCATATCAAAGCTAGATAGCTCACATAGTAATAAGCCATATATGATGGTTCAAGAAATATCGAACATGGACGCGAACCTGACATCTGATGGGCAACAAGTTCTGCATACGACATCCCCTCATAAGTAAACCCACCTGTGAGATTTGGTACAAAACAAAATACATGAGAACCTGTGGCTAATTTCAAAGAAAACTGCACCCAAAACAAAGCAGCCGAAATCAGAACCACCCATCGCATATATCTCTTAAGAAGCTGTAAATCAAATGATAGTATACCTCCTATAAGGGCAAGAAAGAATAAAAAGAAAAGCCATCCACCCGGAGGAATCAGAGTCCATAATTCAAAATGGTGATGATATATCCATATCAGACAAATATACACAAACAAAAGCCAAAATATAATAGGAATCACATTAATTTTAAAATTGTTTCTGACTATAATATATGCTGACAAAAACAGTATTAAAGTGTATCCCAAACCAACTGGAAATGGTATCTCATACCAAGCCAGTATCGGTAACAACGCAAGAATCATCATGGATACTTTGCGAAGCCATGGCTTACAGTTGCTTTGTATATTTATACAAGCAGAAATCATCGTTATTTTTTTAATTGATTGAGAACCTGAATCATCATATTTAAATAACTTTGGTAATACCTTGCAGCAAAAGCCTTCTCCTTAACAGCATCAAAAGATAAAATAGCATCCATAACAGCAGGTGCTGATGTAGGAGAATAATCCTGACCAGATATAAAAACTCGATACTTCAATAAATCAGCTGTACTCAGAATATGATAAATCTTACTTGATTCTCCATTAGTCCATTGACCGTCAATCTTCGGAATTCCGTAATTGTCAAAACAATAGAACGGGACACCATTAGCTATAGATGTCACAATCGGATGCATATTGTTTCCTACATACCCTTTCGAATACTTAATCAAAGCATACCATTCTAAAGGTGATATAGTATCACCTGCTGTGTATTGAATATCGCCAAAGGCAGACGCATCAGCATAAGGCAGTTTTACACATACAAGACCATTTTTATTAGCCAATTCTTGGAATTCATTAATCCAAGCCTGATTCACAGATTTCTCTCCCTTAAAACTGAGTAGAATATAGTTTTCAGGAATATTGAATTTCTTAATTATGTCTTCTTTAAAAGGTACCAAATGAGATGCATTGTGGTTAAACGCAAAGACAGGATCAGGTGTAACTTCCGGAATCATTTCTCCATCAGTAAGATATGCCACCATCTTTTGGGCCCAATCATCACGAACAGACACATAGCGAAATTCCAAAATAGACTGCTTCATCCGAGACTTAGTTCTACCCTTTATAAAATAGTACATTGAATCCTGAGATGAGCCGGATATTACCGCAATCGGAACCGGATGGTCCAAATATCTATTGAATGCCCCCCAAAAACTGTTTGGATACATTCTATCACTAGTAGGATGCCCAATATATATGATTCTCTTACAAGGAAAATGAATACGTTCACGCAAAGGATGATGCTGAATAACGGCATCGCTACCAATAATTACAGCCTCAATTCTTTCCTTTTCAATTACTTTTGCTACTTGCTTATCTGTTTCACAAAGTTCTGTCATTGGATAGTATTGTTTTCTCATACGAACATATAAATCTCTAACCTTTAGTAGGGACCGCTTCTCATAATCTTTACTGAAATCCTTAGGAATCCAATTTATCACCATAGGCTCATCACCCTGTTTCTTGATATATTCGACAGTAGAAAGGAGCTGCAAAAATGCGCCAAAGTTACAGGCTGCATGATATGCTAATAATCCTATTTTCATTTTTATCGCTTTAGAAGATGCTGAATTTTTGATTTAATATGCTCTCGTTGACCCTCATCAAATGCAAATCTGAACATTAATACAGCAAAGAGCAAACAGTATATTGAGCATACAATTACAAGCTTTAAGAAAGAATTAGAGATCATAAAGTGAGGAATCATCGCAATAATAACAGGAATAACTATGATTATCATAGTTGGTTGAATAACATTCTGAATATATTCTTTGACACTCATACCTGTCAATTTATTCGCCATAAACAATCTTACACACAAAGAAGTGAGTTCCAGTATCACAAAAGCTATAGTTGTATAATATACAGAATACCCCATCTTTAAAATGACATAGGCTATAGGAATATTCATTAGTAGAAAACTTCCCATAATTATCTGATAATTACGGATTTTTCCTGTTGCCTGAATAGCAGCCATAATTCCCACTGAGTATTGATATGTTATAGATAAAAGAAGGATGTACTGAGCCAACTTCAATGTAAATGGTGGAATATTATCTTTTAACCAAAGAGTCAAAACTTCGTCCATCTCCATGATGAAAGGAACGGCAAAGAACGCAAGAGCAAGTACAGAGAACTTTGATGAGATAAATGATATACGAAAAAGTCTATTTCTATCATTCATTCCTTCACTTTTCATCAACTGAGGATTAATGGCCTTTTGAAATGTAGCAGAAAAATGTCCAAGAGCACCATTTATCTGGTTCGCAACCCCATATGCTGCATTTGCTATTGTACCTAAGAAAATATTTATAATAACTGCAACACCTTGATTCCTTCCAATCATTGCAAGACCTGCAAAAAGATTCCATCCAGTAAAGCCTACCATCTCCTTGATTATGAACTTTCCTCGATATGTATTTAATTGTATACAATAATCTTTGTAAGCATACCGGCACCACCCATATTTCATAAAAAAAGTCAAAACAGAAATAAAGGCGACACAAGCACCATAGTAAATCAGCTTATCCCCAGAAATGTACGCAATAGAAAGCGCAACAGCAAGCATCAGTACAGAATCAATTAACTCTATGACAGAAAAAGGCAACATATCCTCTTTCGCATTGACCAAAGCATCAAATGGAACTGATACAATCTTTGCAAAGGTGCTAAAAATAAGGAGTTGATAAATAATCTTTGCACACCACACTCGCTCTGGAATAATATTGAGTCTATCAATCGCAAATAACCCAATAGTCTCAAAAGCAACAACAACCAGCAAGCCTAGGAGTAAATGTAAAAGAAAACTTGTATTATAAATAGAATTAATTTTTTCTTCATTTTTCTCTCCCATCGCAACAGACATAAATCGTTGGGTAGAGACAGTCATTGAGTTATTCAAAAATGAAAGCATCGCCACAACTCCTGCCACAAGATTGTATAAACCATAGTCGCTCGCTCCCAAGGCATTCAACACCAATGGAATAGAAACGAAAGCAATTGCCAAGGACAGGATAACCTTAACATAAAGTACGATTGTATTAAATATTACTCTTGTTGATGTTTGCATACTTTTTAATATAAATGCGAAGTATCATCTTTAAAGTGATAGCCATACTGATAACCTTTACGTTCCCTTTTACCTATGACTTTTGCGGGAACTCCAGCGACAATTGTATATGGTAGAACATCCTTCGTCACAACAGCTCCGGAAGCTACTACAGCTCCTTCGCCGACCTTAACTCCAGGAAGTATTATTGAACGACTACAAATCCAAGCATATTCTCCAATTTCAGTAAGTGCTCCTTTACCACAAAAATATTTATCGTTATAATCGTGATTAAGCGACCAGATAACAGCCTCATATGCAATAACAGCATTTTTACGAATTATAAGACCTTTTCTTGCATCCAAAAGACATTTAGGACCTATATTAACCCCATCCTCAATTATTAAACCTTTAGGATTCCTCACTGTGAATCCAAAGTAAAAATGAACATTCTTTGAAGCCTTTACGCCACTCCATCGAATGAAAAGATTTCTGAGAGTTTTACTTGGAAGACTTGGTATAAATCTCTCAATTAATGTGCTTTTAAGTCCATTTATTCCTCCTCGAATATTATTGTATATATTCCTAGCTAACTGTTTCATATATAGTATTTCTTATATTCTCTATATTTAGAATTGTCATGTTTGTATAGCAACTATCTTACAAAGTTCTCTATAGTATTGAGTCCAAAAATGCTTGGAGAGATTCTCCACAAAACCTAGCTTCAATTTGGTACTTGAAATAAAATCTTGCCCAATTCACTGCTGTACACATTTTTCACCTTGCAACGAAAATATTTCTTTTAATCTAGAACCTGATTTTAGTGCTTACAAAAGCTTATACAACATAAAACAAATGAAATATACAGAGGAACAACCAAACAATTTTATTGATTGAAGAAAAAGGCTATTTTAATCTCTACGGAAGATATCGCGTGTATACACTTTCTTCTCTACATCACTTAAACACTCATCAAAACGATTAGCAATAATGGCCTTGCTTAATTCTTTAAAACGAGTAAGATCATTAACGACTTTGGAGCCAAAGAAATTTTCTCCATTGCTAAGAGTAGGTTCGTAAATAATCATTTCTGCCCCCTTTGCTTTAATACGCTTCATAATCCCCTGAATAGCGCTCTGCCGGAAATTATCCGAATTAGACTTCATAGTCAAACGATACACTCCTATAGTGACAGGCTCCTTTTGACCATCGTACTGATTGTGTGAATTATAATCGTACCATCCAGCCTTGCGAAGAATGGAATCAGCTATGTAATCTTTTCGGGTGCGGTTACTCTCTACAATAGCAGTTATCATGTTCTGAGGTACGTCCTGATAGTTAGCCAAGAGTTGTTTCGTGTCTTTAGGCAGACAATAACCGCCATAACCAAACGATGGATTATTATAATGTGTTCCAATACGAGGATCAAGACCAACACCCTGTATGATTGACTGAGAATCCAGACCTTTCATCTCCGCATAAGTATCCAATTCATTAAAATAACTGACACGCAAAGCAAGATAGGTATTAGCAAACAGTTTAACAGCTTCCGCCTCCTTTATACCCATAAAAAGAGTAGGAATATCTTCCTTGATTGCACCTTCCTGAAGCAATGCAGCGAAAGTATGCGCAGCTTTCTCTAGGGCAGGAACATCAGCAATGGATTTAATAGCTTCGTTTTCCTCGTCAAACTGCTCACCATCAATCAGTTTTGGATAGCCAACAATGATACGACTTGGATATAAATTATCGTAAAGAGCCATACTCTCACGAAGAAACTCCGGAGAAAAAAGCAGGTTAAGCTTCCTGACTCCCTTACGGGCATACTTCAAATAAAGTCCACGGCAATATCCAACAGGAAT
>OMAW01001218.1_pt1 | contig 10589 bp, 5 predicted proteins | sample 1644731 | NCBI WGS metagenome assembly OMAW01 (sample SAMEA103958133, study PRJEB25191) | human gut metagenome | biome: human-associated habitat [ENVO:00009003]; feature: intestine environment [ENVO:2100002]; material: feces | place: Germany | collected 2013/2015 | reverse complement strand
AATCATAAGTATCACACAAACGCTGAGCTATTTCTTTGTCTGATAATCCGGAGAATTGTGCATAAAGACGAGGATTATCCGTATGGTCATAATAATACACATACTCCATCTTCATTTCCGGTTTGAAACGGATATAGTCTTCAAACTTACGCATTTCCCAATTCCTGTTTTTCGGCATTCCCTTGTTGAAATTATCATCCAGCAGGTTAACGAACATCGTAAGAGTCAATCCACCGTCCAGCTTCGTCATTACTTCCTGACTTGGAGGAGTCAAAGTATTTGCCTTAGTTGCAGTTGCATCATAGTAACACATTAACTTAGGTTGGGAAGTCACATAACCGACCAATAATGTAACACACAACACACCGATATACTGCACCATCTTACTTAAACTATTGGCTGTAGTACGTTCGAACTTCAATTTCAAAACAGAAAGTGACAAGAACAGTACAACCACAATAATAAAATAGAATGCATCTTCACTACAAATCATACCATGAAGAAACTTGTCCGAGCGTCCTGCCAAAGATAACCAATAGGTAAGATCACGAACAAAATCAATGTCCTGTCCAATATTACCCATAAAATTAAGAATAGCAAGAACAGTCAATGTTCCAACAGCCGCAACCACCTGATAAGCAGTCAAAGTAGACATAAACAAACCTATAGCTGCATAAGCACATACCAACAAAAAGATTCCAAGTATCCCGGTCAAAGCAAACGGAAAATCAAAGTTCTCCACAATACATGCACTATAGATAAAATAGGCAAACAAGATAGCAACCAGAATCAATGCATATACCAACATAGATATATATTTACCTAGAATTATCTGTATATTGGTAATAGGGGAAGAATACAGCAGCTTGATGGAACCACTGCTATACTCCTTACTCATCAATCCCATTGTAAGTAATGGTATATAAAGGTACAAGTTATCCTGCATACTTGAATAAACACCACTGTATCCTAACAATAAAGCACTGGTCAGGTTATAAGGGCGGTAGTTTAGTGCCAAATAACGTAATTGATCGGAAATCAAGTCGGAAAATGTCAGTCCGGCCTGAAATGCAAATATGATAAGGATCAACCATGCAATAGGTGAACAAAAGAGAGTATTCAGTTCAGCCTTTGCTATTTTCCATATAGTTTTCATACTTAATCTTTATTTTCTAAGTTTGTGTTTACTTCTTTCCAGAAAGACGGGCAAAAATCTCATCCAAAGAAAGACGTTCTAACTGAATCTCTTCCAGTTGCCATCCATTAGCGACACTAGTAGCAATCATTTTCTCGGTTATTCCATCCGTTTCAGCTATATGAAAGCGGTAGTGACAATCCCCCAAACAATCGACAGAAGTAATACCTTTAAGCTTGACAAGTTCTTCTATTGCCGGAGCATTAACCAATGTTGCAGTGAAAGAAGTAGGAGCAACATAATTATCAAAATCATCCATACTTCCAGAGAAAACGACCTTTCCATGTTCAATCATACGAATTTCATCACAAGTAGCCTGAACTTCCGGTAAAATATGCGTGGAAAGCATTACTGCATGATCGGTAGCAAGTTCCTTAATTAAATTACGAATTTCGACAATCTGATTAGGATCAAGACCATTTGTCGGCTCATCCAGCACAACAAATTGCGGATGATGAACAATAGCCTGTGCAATGCCAATACGCTGCTGATAACCACCGGACAGATTACGCAGGAGACGTGAACGAAAATGAGTTACTCCGCAACGAGCCATAGCACGCTCTACGGCTTTCCCAATCTCCATGGGTTCCATCAGACGAAGATTTGCACAATAAGTAAGATACTCCTCAACTGTCATATCCGGATATAAAGGCGGGCGTTGAGGCAAAAAACCTATGAACTTCTTTGCCTCTACCGGATTCTCACGCAGATTGATGTTATTAATCCAGACATTTCCTTCTGTCTGATTCAAAACCCCACATATAATATTCATAGTTGTGGACTTACCGGCGCCGTTGGAACCCAACAGACCGAAAACTCCCTTACTTTTTACTTCAAGATTTATATCGCGGATAGCCCAATCTACACTATAACGGTGAGAAAGGTGCTCTACTCTGACAATAGCTTCTTCCATGATGTGTTTGTATTTTATAAGGATACTCTTTATTATCTTCTCTTTCTACGAACAAGGATCGTAATTCCGCAAGCGGCAAAGATTAGCGGCAAAAGTGCGTAGCAGCCATATCTCACCATTTTACGAGCATCACGTCCTATAGATACTGCATTATCTTCCGGATTAATCCGCTCTGTATCTAACGGATATTCATCGTAAGAAAGCCATTTAAAAGTTCCGGTAATTACTGTAAAATTATTAGATGAATAACCATTGCGACTTTTGCTCATTTCTCCATTACTTACGCAATCCGCATCTCCTGTTATGACGATACGTTGTTCTTTATCACCAACTTTACGGTCAAGCGCCAAAATTGTAGGAATAATACCTTGCTTCTCACCCGTTTCAGGGTTATACTGCGGTTTATCATCTAAGAAGTCTGTTGTTTGCAACTCATTCCAACATAAAGAGTCTGTAACAATCACCGGAGAGGCATTGAAACCTTTAGAAGGGTCAAATACCAAACCAACAGCATCAGGCATTGTAATGACAGATCTGAACTCATATGGACGGGTATAAGGTTTAAAACGCTGCGCAGCTTCTTTAGTTATATGCCCGGCAATCAATGACGGAGAATCATTCTCTTTCATTTCAACTAATGTTCCTGACATAAAAGTCACTCCCATTTGTTCAGTTATGGGATTCATTATTTCCTGACGACGGGCATCACCTAAAATGAAAAGATTTCCTCCACGAGCGATATACTTATTCAAACGATCATTTTCAACTTCATTGAAAGGCGTTTTCATATCTGCTATCACTACAATATCTATATCTTCCGGTACTTCCTGATCTTCCAAAGACAAGGTTACTACATCGAATCCCTGATTTCTCAAAGAGTAACGGAAATATTGATTCTCCGCAAATTGATTATAGTCCCGATCGCCCGTTTTATAAATATCACGCGTCTCATGACCAGTAAGAAAAGCAACTTTCGGTGATTGTACCACAAAACGTTTCAAAGCTGTAGAAATTTCGGTTTCCGACGGATGCTTTTCATTATCATTAAATAAACGCAAAATACTCTTCTGACCATTATCCCGTTCTACAACACGTATAAAGTGATTTCCTTCATTCCGCAAATCTATTTTCTCACGAATCTGTTCCGGAGTCAAAAACATATTAATATTCAAATTCAAAATGTTTGCCATTTTTTGAGCTTTTTCCTCAAGAGTATTACAGCCTTCAAGGCGGAAATCCAATTGAGAATTAGCCTCATCATAATAGTAAACATACTCCATCTTTGTATCCGGTTTGAAGCGAATATACTTTTCAAACCTCTCATAATCACTCTTCAGCTGACTTGGCAAAGCAATAGCATAATTATCATCCAGCAGATTCATGTAGCTGGTTATTTTCAAACCACCATCTATTTGCTTCATAATATCCTGACTCGTTTTCGTCAGTGTGTTACGCTTTGTTGCTGTTGAATCATGATATAATTTCAAAGTAGGTAATGTAGAAATATACCCCACCAATAAAGCAGATAAAACCACAGCACCATAAGTTCCCCATGTTTTCCCACGAGATTCTTTACGACGTCCGGCACGCAGTTTCAATACAGAAAGAGTTAAAAACAATGCAATAATTAATAAGAAGTACAACAGATCTTCACTGCAAATCAATCCGTTTATAAATTCATCCGCACGTCCGGATATAGATAACCAATATGTGACATCGCGCACAAAAGCATAATCCTGTCCAACTTCACCAACATAATTCAATGCAGCCAATACAGCCAAAGTTCCCATAGCGGCTACTACTTGATAAGAAGTAATACTGGACATAAACAAACCTATAGCCCCGTAAGCACAAATCAGCAAGTATATACCCAATATTCCGGTAAAGAGTAAGCCTAAATCGGCATTCGTAATAGTGATGCCACAAAATACCCCAACAACTAATAAGGGAAGAATCAATACTAAATTGTAAATCAACACCGACAAGTATTTACCAAAGATAATCTGGCTGTCAGTAACCGGAGATGAGAACAGCAGTTTTATAGAACCACTACTATATTCCCTACTCATCAACCCCATTGTTAACAAAGGGATATATAGATAAAGGTTACGCAGGAAGCCCGGAAAGATTCCCATCCAACCTGTAAAAATAGAGGCTGTCACATCCCAAAGAGTATATCCTAATGCTTGTCCCTGTACCTGACGATCGAACGCATTTCCAAAAGCCACACCCACCTGCACAGCAAAAATAACTAGAATAAGCCATGCCACCGGGGAACAAAATAAGGAACGCAATTCGGCAATAGCTATCCGATATGTAGTTTTCATATCAATGTTTTATTATATTTTGTGATTAATCGATTTTTATTCCTTTTCCGGACAACTGTGCAAAAACAGTATCCAATGAGTCCCGTTCAAGAATAATTTCGCTGGGGCGCCACCCTTTCTCCACGCCCATTTCCGTTATACGTCGTGTCATGCCATGATCGTTTCCATCAAAATGACAACGGAAACGAGTAGCAGTCAGCTTTTCGACTTTAAGGATACCTGGAATTTTCTCTAATTCTTCAGTTTGTGGAGGATTCTCCAGGATAGTCACCAAAGTACTGGGAGCCATGTAATTATTGAAATCACGGATAGTTCCGGAAAATACAACATTTCCATGTTCAATCATCTTAATTTCATCACAAGTGGCTTGTACTTCCGACAGGATATGAGTAGACAGCATCACTGCACGGTCTACCGCTATTTCTTTTATTAAGTGACGGATTTCGACAATCTGATTCGGATCAAGTCCGTTGGTGGGTTCGTCTAAAACAACGAAAAGCGGATTATGTACGATTGCCTGAGCAATACCGACACGCTGCTGATATCCACCAGACAAATTACTAATGAGACGTTTGCTATAGTGCATTATTCCACACTTTTCTTTCGCACAATCAACGGCAGCCCTGATACTTTTAGACTCCATGTGCCTGAGTTGTGCACAATAGACCAAGTACTCATCTACCGTAAAGTCAGCATACAAAGGAGGCTTTTGAGGAAGGAAGCCTATAAACTTCTTGGCTTCAACCGGATTTTCTCTCAAACTAATACCATTTACAAATACTTCACCCTCTGTTTGGTTCAGTACCCCACACATGATGTTCATAGTGGTTGACTTTCCTGCGCCATTAGACCCCAACAGACCAAAAACTCCTTTTTTCTTGATCTCCAGATTAATGTCCCGGATAGCCCATTGTACGCTGTAGCGATGTGAAAGGTGCTCTACCCTCACTATAGGTTCATCCATAATTTAAAAAGTTAAATACCCTAATAAAAATTAAACTCACGACAGGTTTAATTAGGCTATTATAAAAAAAGAATACGTGTTTTAACCTTGTGATGTTCTTGTTTATAAATTCCTAAAAAACTTTGCGAAATTATAAACCTTTATATTTATACGCAAATTTTTCAGGAAGACATTTTCTATGAGCGATTTGACAAAAAACGAAAGAAATGACATAAAGTCAGCATTATCTACTCTGAATTCGCAATAATAGCCTAGTATTTATTTAAAAAAGCGACATTATTCAGATACTTCAATTCTAAAAGTCAAACAGTTACAAATTCAATTTTAACCTTATTTAAACATTAAGCAAAGTTTTACGAGTTTTAATGAATTGATTCTAAAATTTAAACAGCATTTAACAGATAAAACGATCCTGTTTACTCTTTTTTCTGTTATCAAAGCCACACATACCGTTAACTTTCTTTTAATCTATCTGCTATTAAACCTTTTCTTTCAGGTGTCGTCTAATCACAAGAAGATATTATATAACGTGCTATATACTATACTAAACCATGAATAAAAAAACTAAATGGGGCATCATTATTCTTATCGGTGCCGGAATTATCGGTGGAGGAATTTACTCACAGTTACCTAAAACTAACGACGAACTGGCTGCTGCTGACAAGGTAAAAAACACCCAAAAGAATGGGAAGAAAATTCTGAACGTCAATGCCAAAGTCATAAAACCTCAACTATTAACAGACGAATACACCACTACCGGTGTACTTTTACCGGACGAGGAAGTCGATTTATCTTTTGAAACCTCCGGAAAAGTAGTCGAAATCAACTTCGAAGAAGGAACGCCCGTAAAGAAAGGTCAACTTCTTGCCAAGGTAAACGACCGGCAGTTACAGGCACAGCTACAAAGGTTGGTATCACAACTAAAATTAGCAGAGGACCGAGTATTCCGACAAGATGCCCTGCTCAAACGGGACGCAGTCAGTAAAGAAGCCTATGAACAGGTAAAAACTGACCTGGCAACTTTAAATGCTGATATAGAAATAGTGAAAGCAAACATTGCCCTGACTGAACTCCGCGCTCCGTTTGACGGAATCATTGGTCTCCGGCAAATCAGTGTCGGTTCATATGCTTCGCCGACAACCATTGTTGCCAAACTGACAAAGATTACTCCGTTGAAAGTTGAATTCTCAGTACCGGAACGCTATGCAAGCCAGATTAAGAAAGGGACGAACCTGAATTTCAGAATTGAAGGAAAACTAGATGCCTTCAGCGCAAAGGTATATGCAGTAGAGTCAACGATTGACCCTAACCTGCATCAATACACAGCACGCGCACTTTATCCCAATACCAATCGTGCCCTGCTTCCCGGTCGATACACAAGTATACAATTGAAAAAAGAAGAAATTCCAAATGCGATCGCCATCCCGACGGAAGCTATTGTACCGGAGATGGGAAAGGATAAAGTTTTCTTGTATAAATCAGGAAAAGCTGAGCCTGTAGAAGTAACAACAGGCATTCGTACGGATGCTGAAGTACAAATTGTAAGAGGACTTCAAGTAGGAGATACCATTCTTACATCAGGAACACTGCAACTTCGTCTGGGACTTCCTGTTACATTGGACAATATTGACTAATACCTGCCATGCCTTATGAATATATCTGAATTAAGTATACGCCGTCCGGTATTAGCTACGGTACTGACAATCATTATTCTCCTCTTTGGCTTCATCGGATACAGTTATCTGGGTGTCCGTGAATATCCATCAGTGGACAACCCGATCATTTCTGTCAGTTGTTCTTATCCGGGGGCCAATGCCGACGTAATTGAAAACCAGATAACCGAGCCACTGGAACAAAATATTAATGGTATACCGGGCATCCGGTCTCTATCCAGCGTCAGCCAGCAGGGACAAAGCCGTATTACAGTAGAATTTGAACTTTCAGTCGACCTGGAAACTGCAGCAAATGACGTACGTGACAAAGTTTCCCGTGCCCAACGTTATCTGCCCCGAGACTGTGACCCACCGACTGTATCAAAAGCGGATGCCGATGCGATGCCCATTTTGATGGTTGCCCTCCAAAGCGACAAACGCTCACTGCTTGAATTAAGTGAGATTGCGGACCTGACTGTCAAAGAGCAATTGCAGACAATCTCTGATGTAAGTAGTGTATCCATTTGGGGTGAAAAGCGTTATTCCATGCGCCTTTGGCTCGATCCGGTCAAGATGGCGGGATACGGTATCACTCCGATTGATGTAAAGAATGCAGTAGACAATGAGAATGTCGAACTTCCTTCGGGTAGTATTGAAGGAAACACAACTGAGCTGACAATCCGTACGTTGGGATTAATGCATACCGCCGATGAGTTCAATGATCTTATTGTAAAAGAAGACAATAACCGTATCGTCCGCTTCAGCGATATCGGACGCGCAGAACTTGGGCCTGCCGACATCAAAAGTTACATGAAAATGAACGGTGTACCCATGGTAGGTGTTGTTGTTATTCCACAGCCGGGAGCCAATCACATCGAAATTGCCGATGCTGTGTACAAACGCATGGAACAGATGAAGAAGGACCTGCCGGAAGATGTGACGTATAGCTATGGTTTTGATAATACCAAATTTATCCGGGCATCTATCAATGAGGTAAAAGAGACTGTATATGTAGCCTTTATTCTGGTTATCATCATCATCTTCCTTTTCTTACGCGACTGGCGGGTGACGCTGGTTCCGTGCATCGTAATTCCCGTATCGCTGATTGGAGCATTCTTCGTCATGTATCTTGCCGGATTCTCCATTAACGTACTTTCCATGCTTGCCATTGTGCTGGCCGTGGGACTGGTGGTGGATGACGCCATCGTAATGACGGAGAACATCTATATCCGTATTGAAAAAGGAATGAGTCCGAAAGAAGCGGGAATAGAAGGAGCCAAAGAGATCTTCTTTGCCGTTATTTCAACGACCATCACACTGGTTGCAGTATTCTTCCCGATTGTCTTTATGCAAGGTATGACAGGACGTTTGTTCCGGGAATTCAGTATTGTAATTTCGGGTTCTGTCATTATCTCTTCATTTGCGGCACTGACCTTCACACCGATGCTGGCCACAAAGTTACTCATCAAACGTGAGAAACAAAACTGGTTCTACACTAAAACAGAACCGTTTTTTGAAGGGATGAACCGATGGTACAGCCGTTCGCTCGCTGCTTTTTTGCGCAAGCGCTGGCTGGCACTTCCGTTCACTTTTATAACCATCTGCCTGATCGGCTTCTTATGGAATGCTATTCCGGCAGAAATGGCACCGCTTGAAGACCGGTCGCAAATCTCTATCAACACCCGAGGTGCGGAGGGTGTCACTTATGAATATATCCGGGACTATACCGAAGATATCAACCAGCTTGTAGATTCTATTCTGCCGGATGCGGAAGCGGTGACAGCACGTGTATCCAGTGGTAGCGGAAACGTACGCATTACACTGAAAGACATGAAAGACCGTGACTACACGCAGATGGAAGTTGCGGAAAAGATATCAAAGGCAGTTCAGAAAAAGACCATGGCACGCTCGTTCGTACAACAGCAGTCTTCTTTCGGCGGACGCCGGGGAAGTATGCCTGTCCAATACGTACTTCAGGCTACCAATCTTGAAAAACTGCAGGAGGTATTACCGCAGTTCATGGCCAAAGTATATGAGAATCCGGTTTTCCAAATGGCAGACGTAGACTTGAAGTTCAGCAAACCGGAAGCCCGCATCAAGATCAACCGTGACAAAGCAAGTGTAATGGGAGTCAGTACCAAAAACATCGCCCAAACGCTGCAATACGGATTGAGCGGCCAACGTATGGGATATTTCTATATGAACGGAAAGCAGTATGAAATTTTGGGTGAAATCAACCGCCAGCAACGAAACAAGCCTGCCGATCTGAAAGCTATCTACATCCGCAGCAGCAATGGAGATATGATACAACTGGATAATCTGATTGAGCTGGAAAACGGTATCGCTCCACCCAAACTGTACCGCTACAACCGATTTGTATCAGCCACAATTTCCGCCGGACTGGCTGACGGAAAGACCATCGGACAAGGACTGGATGAAATGGACAAGATTGCCAAAGAAACATTGGATGATACTTTCCGTACCGCATTATCCGGAGACTCCAAGGAATACCGTGAAAGTTCTTCGAGCCTGATGTTTGCCTTTATTTTGGCTATCCTTCTGATTTATCTGATCCTGGCAGCACAGTTTGAAAGTATCATTCAACCGCTAATCATCCTTTCGGAGATTGTCGTTGATGTCTTCTTTGTGTTGCTTGGTTTGTGGCTCTTTGGTGAAAGTTTGAATATCATGTCAATGATCGGTTTGGTGGTGATGAGTGGTATTATCATCAATGATTCGATCTTGAAAGTAGATACAATCAATCGATTGCGAAAACAGGGTATGCCGGTACTAAAAGCGGTTTTTGCAGGTGGACACAGTCGCCTGAAACCGATCATTATGACTTCGCTAACAACCATATTAGCCATTGCCCCCTTCCTGAATCGGGTGGATATGGGGTCGGATCTGCAATATCCGTTATCGCTCTCAATTATTATCGGCATGACAGTCGGAACACTTATCAGTCTGTTCTTTATACCGTTGATCTATTATATTATTTACCGTAAACGCTAATCCTGCTGCTCATGAGTAAAGATATGATAAAGAAAGGTTTTTTAGAGCGAATCCCCAGCTTTTCCCTCATCCTAATTATGACAGTATTGATGGTGATTGGGGCAGCCCTGATACCGATGCTGAGGATCGCTTATAAACCCACTCCCAAACAGGGGGATGAATTAAACGTCTCGTTCAATTGGCCAGGGGCGTCACCTCGTGTGATTGAACAGGAGATCACCTCTAAAATAGAAGGAATGGTCTCGTCAGTGGTCGGTGTCGAGAAAACGTCCTCTACCTCCTCCTACGGAAGTGGAAATGTGGCAATCAAACTGAAAGAGAATGCCAACATATCTGCCGTCCGTTTTGAAATATCTTCCCTGTTGAAACAAGTAGCCGGAAAGTTACCTGAGGGAGCCGGCTATCCCTCTTTGTCGGGAGGAGATGTCGGAAGCGGCATGAAACAGAGCTCCAGACAAGTTTTGTCTTATATCATCAATGCGGATATGGATCCGGCTTATATTCAGAATTATGTGGAGAGAAATAT
>OMAW01001206.1_pt1 | contig 10676 bp, 10 predicted proteins | sample 1644731 | NCBI WGS metagenome assembly OMAW01 (sample SAMEA103958133, study PRJEB25191) | human gut metagenome | biome: human-associated habitat [ENVO:00009003]; feature: intestine environment [ENVO:2100002]; material: feces | place: Germany | collected 2013/2015 | reverse complement strand
AGCCGATGCTCAGGAACCAGTACGGGCAGTACCTGTTGAAACTCACCGACGAAACGGAATAATAAACTATGATAACGGTTGAGCAAAAAGAGAATAGTCATGTATTCTCGATCATGAAAGGATTGGGGATCATTTTTGTGGTTGTCGGGCATACGTCGTATTCTCCGGTTCATAACTTTGTATATCTGTTTCATTTGGCTGTTTTCTATTTCGTAGCCGGTTATTTCTTCAAGGATAAATATATAGACGATAAACTTTTATTCCTTTGGAAAAAAATTAAAAGTTTGTGGTTTCCGCTGATCGGATACGGAATCGTATTCATGCTGTTGCACAATCTTTTTTTCAGAGCTCATTTTTATAATCCTCAGACCTGCCATTTGTACACACGACAAGACTATTTGGATTGTCTTAAAAATTTTTGTACTTGCGTCACTACGGAGCAATTGTTGGGTGCATTGTGGTTTCTGAGAAGTCTTTTTATCGTTTCCTTCTTGTTCATGATTGGAGTTTGGATTTCTAAACGACTGTCAGACAGATATTCCGATATAATTTTAGGGGGGGGGATTTTGTTCGCAGTGGTTCTTTGCTCTGTTTTTGATGCAGAGATACAGCAGATTAATATCCCGATTATACGACGGATTTTATCTAACGAGTGTTATCTGACCGCTGTTTTGTATATGGGGCGAATGTTTCGGAAATACCAGCGATATATGCCTGTTAATATATGGAGTATCGCGATTTTACTGATGTTACTGCTCTTCTTGCAATATAAAAATGTAACGGTGGAAATCGTCAGTTCGATTTTCCCTCCGCTACCCGTTTTTTATTTTGCATCGGTCGTCGGTTGTCTGTTCACTTATATTTTGGCTGTATACATACATAAGCTGCCGACTCTGTCGCGTATTATGATTTATGTAGGAAATGCGTCTTTAACTATCATGGCTTTGCATTTTCTTGCATTCAAAGTTGTCGGCCTGCTCCAGATTCTGATATATGGTTATAGTATTGATTATTTGTCCGCATTTCCTGCGATTTCGGATCGGATAAATATCTGGTGGATTCCATACGTGTTTTGTGGTGTTGCTTTACCGTTGTTATATACAAGTGTTAAGCAAATGCTTGTCCTTCAATTTGGTCGATTATACAATCAACTGATCTTAAAATTTAAACTATGAAAGTCATCCCTACCGCTATAGAAGGCGTGGTTATTCTCGAGCCGGAGGTTTTCGGCGACGCGCGGGGTTACTTCTTCGAAAGCTACTCGCAGCGGAAGTTCGACGAGCAGGTGCGTCTCGTGCGCTTTGTGCAGGACAACGAATCGCATTCGCGCTACGGCGTACTGCGGGGCCTCCATTTTCAGAAGGGCCGCTGCGCCCAGTCGAAACTCGTGCGCGTGATCCGGGGATGTGTGCTCGACGTCGCGGTTGATATCCGCCGCGGCTCTCCCACGTTCGGACGACACGTCTCGGTGGAACTCTCGGGGGATAACAAACGCCAGTTCTTCATACCTCGCGGCTTCGCACACGGCTTTGCCGTGCTGAGCGATGAAGCGACGTTCCAGTACAAGTGCGACAACCCCTACGCCCCCGAGTCGGAGGGCGCTATCGCGTGGGACGACCCCACGCTGGGCATCGACTGGCACCTGCCGCCTGGAGATGTCGTGCTCTCGCCGAAGGACAGCCGCCACCCGCGGCTGTCGGAGGCCGGGGAGTTGTTCGACTATAATACGGATTACTATGCTTAATATCCTGATCACGGGAGCGAACGGACAGCTTGGCCGCTCCCTGCAGCGTCTGGGCGGTGTCTCGCCCCACAACTATATCTGTACGGACGTCGCGGAGCTGGACATCACCGATGCCGGGGCGGTTCTGCGTGCAGTCCGGGAACACAGGATCGACGTTATCGTGAACTGTGCGGCCTATACCGACGTGGAGAAGGCCGAGGAGGCCGAGGCGAGGGCCGACCTGCTGAACCACAAGGCTGCGGGCAATCTCGCGGCTGCGGCCAAAGAAACGGGTGCGACACTGTTCCACGTCTCGACGGACTACGTCTTCGACGGCACAGCCCATACGCCCTATACAGAGGATGTAACGCCTTCGCCGCTGGGGGCGTACGGCCGTACGAAGCTGGCGGGCGAGGAGGCCGTGAAGGCCTCGGGGTGCCGCTACCTGATCCTGCGCACGGCGTGGCTCTATTCGGAGTACGGGAACAACTTTCTGAAGACGATGCTGCGGCTGACCTCGGAGCGTGAGACGCTGCGCGTGGTCTTCGACCAGGTGGGCACTCCGACCTACGCCGGAGACCTGGCGCTTGCGATCTTCTCCCTGATCGAGGCGGGGCGCTACACGGGCAACGAGGGGGTGTACCACTTCACCGACGAGGGCGTGTGCTCGTGGTACGACTTCGCGACGGAGATCGCCGCGGCCGCGGGACATGACAAATGCCGCATCATCCCCTGCCACACGTCGGAATTCCCGACCAAGGCGACCCGCCCGGCCTATTCGGTGCTGGACAAAACAAAGGTAAAACAGACCTTCCAAATGGACATCCCCCACTGGAGGGAGGCCATGCTGTACTGTCTTGAAAAGTTAAGATAACTTACTCCCGATATGCAGTTGATTCCCCCCCCCTCCAAAATTAAAAAATATCTGAAGTATATTCCCTATTTACCTAAAACAATTTGGTTTAACTTTCATTATCTGCCATGGCGACAGGCTGTCAAATTGCCTATATTTCTTTATCGGGCAAAGATACTTCGGGCAAAAGGCAGTATCACAATCTCTGGAGATATATCTACAGGGATGATACGATTAGGGGAGCCCACAGTAAGTCTCTATCCGAGTACCGGATTCATTTGGGAAAATCATGGAGGGCGATGTTCGTTTGCCGGAAAATGTGTTATCGGCAATGCATCCGGGATATCGTTGGGAAAGCATGGAAATCTGATATTCGGAAATAATTTTGGTGCGACTGCAGCTTTGAAGCTCATTGCCTACCATCATATTGAGTTTATGGAAAATGTCCTTGTCGGGTGGGATGCCATCATCATGGATACCGACTTTCACCGGATGAGAAACCGCGAAACGGGAACATTCACCAAAGGATATGCTCCTGTACTTATCGGCCGGAACTGTTGGATAGGATGCCGCTGTACGATACTCAAGGGAACGCACCTGCCGGCCTACTGCACCTTAGCAGCCGGAACGACGATCGGCAAAAAAATCGACGGAGAGGGGTATAAGATCATCTCGAACACATCAGAACTTAAAATCGTGAAGGAAAATTACTATCGAGAACTTGGCAATGATGCGATAGTTTACCCTGTGGATTCTATCAATAATAGATAAATTAAAGCATAGATAATGGAATCGAAACGTACTATCCTGATCACGGGCGGCGCGGGCTTTATCGGCTCGCACGTAGTCCGCCTTTTCGTGAACAAATACCCCGATTACCGGATCATCAACCTCGACAAGCTGACCTATGCCGGGAATCTTGCCAACCTGCGGGACATCGAGGATTCCCCGAACTACGTATTCGAGAAGGGGGACATCTGCGACCTGGATATGCTGCGGGCGCTGTTCGGTCAGTATGACATCGACGGGGTCATCCACCTTGCTGCCGAAAGCCATGTCGACCGCTCGATCAGGGATCCGTTCACCTTCGCGCGTACGAACGTCCTGGGCACGCTCTCGCTGCTCGAGGCGGCACGGGAATACTGGAACGGAGAGTGGGAGGGCAAATTGTTCTACCACATCTCCACCGACGAGGTGTACGGGGCGCTGGAGCTTACCCGTCCCGAGGGAGATGCTTCGGGCGGGGAGAGCGGCGGCGGGCCCTTCGGCGAGGAGTTCTTCACCGAAGAGACGAAGTACGCCCCGCACAGCCCCTACTCGGCCTCGAAAGCCTCGTCCGACCACTTCGTGCGGGCTTACCACGACACGTACGGGATGCCGACGCTGGTGACCAACTGCTCGAACAACTACGGGCCCTACCAGTTTCCGGAGAAGCTCATTCCGCTGTTCATCAACAACATCCGCCACCAAAAGCCGCTGCCCGTGTACGGCCGTGGCGAGAACGTGCGCGACTGGCTGTACGTCGAGGATCATGCACGGGCCATCGACGTGATCTTCCACAGGGGCAAGGTCTCCGACACGTACAACATCGGGGGCTTCAACGAATGGAAGAACATCGACCTGATACGGGTGATCGTCAGGACGGTGGACAGGCTGCTGGGCAACCCCGAGGGGACATCGGAGAAACTGATTACGTACGTCACAGACCGCGCGGGGCACGATCTGAGGTACGCCATCGACTCGCGCAAACTCAAGCGCGAACTGGGCTGGGAGCCCAGCCTGCAGTTCGAACAGGGAATCGAAAAAACTGTCCAATGGTACCTCCAAAACCAAAAATGGATGGACGACATAACTTCTGGCGAATACCAAGAGTACTATCAGAGCATGTATAAGGACAGGTAAGCCTACCAAACAAAAAATCCGGCAAACAAAGGTAAACAGAATGACAGTCCAGACATCATCGGGAAATAACAAACGAATAGCGAAAAATACTCTTCTGCTCTATTTTCGGATGATATTCATGATGGCTGTAAGTCTTTACACAAGCCGAGTCGTCCTGAATACGCTGGGAGTTGAAGATTTCGGTATATATAATGTCATCGGCGGAGTCGTCGCCATGTTCTCCGTCATTTCCGGCGGATTATCCGCAGCGATAAGCAGGTACATAACATTCGAGCTGGGACAGGGCAATACCGCAAAATTAAAATCCGTATTTTCATCGTCGGTAACAATCCAGATCGGGCTGGCGCTCCTGATCTTCGTATTGGCCGAAATAGGGGGCGTATGGTTCCTGAATGAAAAAATGAACCTGCCGGAGAGTCGTATCGGCGCTGCCAACTGGGTGCTTCAGTGTTCCATACTGACGTTCATGGTGAACCTGATCAGCGTTCCGTACAATGCGGCGATCATTGCACACGAACGAATGCAGGCTTTTGCGTATATCAGCATTATCGAAGTAGTACTCAAGCTGTTGATCGTCTACATACTCGTCATTTTTTCATTCGACAAGTTAAAATTGTACGGTATATTACTACTGGCCGTCGCCTGTGTCATCCGGATCGCTTACGGCATCTACTGCAAGCGAAATTTCAAAGAGTGCACATATCATTTTACATTCAACAAAGCCCTTCTGAAAGAAATGATGGGATTTGCCGGCTGGAATTTCATCGGGGCTTTTGCGGGGGTTTTGCGGGATCAGGGGGTCAATATCGTCATAAATCTGTTTTGCGGCCCGGTCATCAACGCAGCGCGCGCTATCGCATTCCAGGTGAACGTCGCCGTCAACGGATTTGCAACTAATTTTATGACTGCAATCAATCCGCAAATCACGAAAAGCTACGCATCGGGCGACTACCTGTATATGCTTACATTGGTACAAAGCGGCGCCCGTTTTTCATTCTACCTGCTGTTGCTGCTATCGCTCCCGATCATCATCGAAACGAATACGATCCTGACGCTATGGTTGAAAAACGTCCCGGAATACACCGTAATCTTCGTCCGGCTGGTTCTGGTATTCGCCATGTGCGAAGTCTTGTCCGGCACGCAAATAACGGCTTTGCAGGCAACCGGCAATATACGGAACTACCAGATCGTCGTCGGAAGCCTTCAATTGCTCAATTTTCCGATCTCCTACCTATTGCTGGGCAAAGGTTATGCACCAGAGACGACCATGTACGTAGCCATTTGCCTCTCTTTGGGATGCCTCTTCGCCCGCCTCTGGTTTCTTCACCGGCAGGTGGAAATATCCATAAAGTCCTACTTTACCCAAGTGCTGTTGAATGTCTGCGTAGTGGCTGTTCTGGCAGCAATCTGCCCTATAATAGTCTCTCACCTGATGAATGCCGGCATTTTGCGGTTATTCGTAGTTTCCGGCGTATGTGCCATCGCAACTTTGATCGTCATTTACTATGTCGGACTGTCGGTGCAGGAGCGGATTTTCGTGCAGAAAAAAATAGTAGCCAGAATCAAACAGAAATGTTCTGCATAAAAGTATGATCAATATTGCAGATATACACGATTGTTTCGGATGCGGGGTTTGCGCCAAGGCTTGTCCCAAACAAATCATCGCATTGAAGTTAAATAAAAACGGCTTTTACGAACCCCGCATCGAATCGGCGGATCAGTGTATAAAATGCTCGATCTGCGTAGAGGTTTGCGCTTTTGCAGCAGACAGCCAGGTTATAGACCTTAAACCGACAAGTTATGCGGCATGGAGCCTGAACGACGATATCCGCAAAAATTCATCCTCCGGGGGAATCGCTTTTGAAATCGGCCGGCAAATGCTGCAGCAAGGCTTCAAAATATGCGTCGTCCGTTATAATTATGCAAAACAGATTCCGGAACATTATATCGCACGAAACGAGGAAGAGCTGGCTGCATCTGCAGGAAGCAAATATCTGCAGAGCGATACAACCGACGGATTTGCGGGAATAGATATCCATGACAAATACGTGGTGACGGGCACCCCTTGTCAAATCGCATCTTTCCGACGCTACATCCGGCGTTTCAGGGTTGAATCGAATTTCATCCTCGTGGATTTCTTTTGCCATGGAGTTCCGTCGATGCTGTTATGGCAAAAATACCTGCGCACGATCGGCGAAAACGCAAAACTCACGGACATCAAATGGCGAAGCAAACGGCGGGGCTGGCACGACTCATGGGCCATGGACTACACATATTCGGCATCAGACGGAATAGCCAAAGGATTTTCAGCATTATCGGATGGAGATCTTTTTTATAAAATATTCCTAAAAGATATGTGTTTAGGTTCTGCCTGCTACAAACAGTGCAAATATAAACTCGACAACTCAGCCGCGGATTTGCGGGTCGGCGACCTCTGGGGTTCCCGCTATCAGGATAACGAACAAGGTGTCAGCGCGCTGATCCCGTTCACGGAGCGAGGCCAAAATATCGTCGAAATATTGCAAGGCTGCCATATATCGGAGATTTCATTCGAAACGGCAGCGGAGGGACAAATGCGGGAGAACGCCCGACAACCCGGCAATTATGATCACATCATGTCGCTGCTGCGAAACCCGAAAATTTCGCTCAGACAAATAGAGCGCTACGTAACCCGTCGAGAACAATTAACGCGGATAGTAAATCACGCCCGTCATCCGACAGCGACAATGCGCAAACTCATAAAACGCATCGCAAAATGAAAATAGCGACGATTACCTGTCATAACGTTTATAATTACGGAGCCTCTTTGCAGGCGTACGCACTGCAACGGTATCTGTCGCAGGAGGGACACGATGTCGAGATCATCGATTACAAGCCCTATTATCTGAACAGCAGATATAACTGGCGGCATATTCCCGCTGAATCAAGATTATATCCCTATAAAGATTACGTCGGGACACAATGTATCTATTTTCTGCTCAAAAACCGGAAAATATACAAAACGATCGGCCGGAAACGTAAATTCGACGATTTCAGGCAAAAATTCCTGACGCTTACCGACAATACCTATACTTCGGCCGAAGAGCTAAGGGCCACTCCACCGCAGGCAGATTTATATATTGCCGGAAGCGACCAGATTTGGAACACGGCGTGTGAAAACGGAAAGGATGCAGCGTTCTATCTCGATTTCGGATCCGACGATACGCGGCGTATCTCCTATGCAGCCAGTTTTGCAGTATCGGAGATCGCTCCCGCATACAGGGCTTTCGTCACGAAAAAACTGCAGCGATTCGATGCGATATCGGTGCGGGAGCAGACAGGGGTAAGAATAATCAGGGATCTTTCTGTCGGCAGAACGGCAGAACAGGTGGAAGATCCGGTTTTTCTGTTGAACAGACAAAGCTGGGAGGAAATTTCCGCGGACATAACACCCCAAGAAAGGTATGTTCTCGTATATGATTTCTCGAATGATCCCACTATTAGGGAACATGCACGGCAAATAGCCCGGCAGCTCGGCGCCAGATTGTATTCCCTGAACGATTTCGCACCGCTTGCCTATGCGGAACGGAATATTTCGGACGCCGGGCCGCTGGAATTCCTCGCATGGATTAAAAATGCGGAATTCGTCATTTCGAATTCGTTTCATGCGACGGCATTCTCCGTCCTTTTCCATAAACCGTTCCTGACCTATCCGCTCCGGGGCAGAACGAACCATTCGCGGATGCGGGATTTCCTGAACGGATTGGGAATGACCGACAGATTCGATCCTCAACAGATACAGGACACGACACCCCTGTCAACTCCGGATTGGAAGCGCATAGACGATCTTCTGTCCGGGAAAATCGACACGAGTAAAAGCTTCCTGTCACATAATACCAATTCATAATATGAAAGTACTTTGGTTTGCCGTAAATCCATCTCTTTACGATGCCCACCGGAACGGCGAACATAACGGCGGCGGTTGGATCGCATCCTTGGAAAAAATAATCCGAACATCAGATAACATCCGCCTGGGGGTAGCATTCGAACATCCGGATCCGATATTCAAGAAAGAAATCGACGGGGTGTGTTATTATCCGATCCGGGTAAAACCGGGATTGCGGCGACGCATATACGCATCGGAAAAAGACAAGATAATTATTGCGGACTGCCTGAAAGTCATAGAGGATTTCAAACCGGACATCATCCATGTTTTCGGTTCGGAATGGGGATTCGGATTGGTTGAGAAATACGTAGACATACCAGTCGTCATCCACATGCAGGGCAGCCTTCCTCCCTATGTAAATGCCTCGTATCCTCCAGGCTATAATTTCTTCACCCAGTGGAAAACATCGCACTACAACCCTATCGTACTGTTAAAAAGACGATTTGTATGGAGTAGAAATGACAACTATAAAGTAGCACGTGAAATAGATATCCTGAAACACTGCCGTTATGTCATGGGGCGAACGAACTGGGATTACAATATCACACGCCTGTATGCCCCAGACTCACAATATTATCATTGTAATGAAGCACTACGCCCAGTCTTCTTCAATCCCCCGAAAACATGGACATTTCGACAAAGGAAGCGCATACAATTGCTCAGCGTCGGGTCATGCAGTATGGTCAAAGGCATGGATCTCCTTTTGAAGACAGCCAAATTATTAAAAGATCATACGGATTTTGATTTCGAATGGCTTATTGCCGGCCCCACCGGGTCTTTCTCTTTCTTCGAGAAAAATGAACGTACGCCTCATGATGCAGTCAACATAAAATTTCTGGGAACACTTTCGGCCGAAGATTTAGCCGTTCAACTTGCAGAGGCCGACATCTACGTACATACAGCATATATCGACAATTCTCCTAATTCATTATGCGAGGCCCAAATAATCGGAATTCCAGTCATCACGACCTATGTAGGCGGAATTCCGTCTCTCGTCAAAAACTACGAAACCGGCATTCTCATCCCGTCAAATGAACCGCACATGCTGGCAATGGAGATCGTTAAACTGAGCCGGGATACAAAATTAATGGAGCAACTGAGTCACCAAGGACAACTAGCAGCCCGGCAACGGCATAATCCCGAATCTATCAAAAATACGTTAACCGATATCTATCAAAAAATTATTTCTCATCAACAAAGATGTATGTCAAAAATATCCGACCAAAATAATCCAGAGTAATGTATCGTACAATTCGTTTATACGGATCTAAGATCATAAATATCGTCCGATTAAGTTCATTTTTACGGATACGGACACTTTGCGTGTTATTCATCCAACTGATACGGGATTTTTTCTATTTTCATTTCAAAGAATGCTTTTTTTTTGAAAACCAGAAAATAGATTCTATTCGCCGATGGATGGATGAACATTATTGCGATATGGTTCCTGCAACATTTCCATCGCTACAAGAAAAGTCAAATAACGATCCGGTATGGATCTTTTGGTATCAGGGAGAGACTGCAATGCCTGAAATTGTAAAAATATGTTACAATAGTATTGTCTCGAATATACATGACCGGCCAGTCCATTTATTGACCAAAGATAATATTGCCTCACACGTTACACTTCCTAATTATATTTATGATCGATTGAATAGAGGAGAACTTTCATACACCCACTTTTCCGACATATTACGCATTTGTTTATTATTTGATAAAGGCGGTATTTGGATGGACAGTACTTTACTGATTACCGATTCAATATCAATTCCTGCCCCAGACTATTTTCACTCAATAAAAATTGTGACTGGATCCAATACCACCATATCTGCATACAGGTGGGCTACATTTTTCCTTGCATCAACTCATGGTAATCCGGCATTTGGCACTATCCAAAGTATCTTTCTTAAATACCTCCAAGAATACAATAAGATGATCGATTATCTTCTGATAGATTACATCTTCGACCTAATTTATCGGAAAAACGATTCATTCCGCAGAAGCGTAGACACGATGCCCTATACATCCCCATATTTACACCAATTGCTTTCCGAGATGAACCAACCATATGATGCAGAAAAATTCGATCGCATCAAACAAGAAACGACGGTTTTCAAACTAAACCATCGGTTATCATATTATGAAACGGCAGATGGTAAGGAAACATTATACGGGTATTTGAAAAATAAATTTTTAAATACAAAATAAAAAATGCTCCGAACAGAATCGCTCAGAGCATCAGAAACACACACCAAAAGACTCCCTGTGCCCAA
>OMAW01001184.1_pt1 | contig 10845 bp, 7 predicted proteins | sample 1644731 | NCBI WGS metagenome assembly OMAW01 (sample SAMEA103958133, study PRJEB25191) | human gut metagenome | biome: human-associated habitat [ENVO:00009003]; feature: intestine environment [ENVO:2100002]; material: feces | place: Germany | collected 2013/2015 | reverse complement strand
GCCCGGCCGCACCAGATATGCTTTATTCTTTCATATGTCCTAAATGTGGTCGGGAGGTAAAAGTTCAGACCTATGGATATGAATACGAGCATGATATTGAGATTATGCAAGAGATCATTTATGAGATGGTAGATTTAGGGTATGACGTGAAGGTGAGAAGGGTGTGCTCTGTTTGCAGTCAGAGAGAGAAAAAAGCGACAGGGATTGATTTACTATTCTATATTCGCTTTAAGGGTATGCAAACGTATCATGTGGCATTGGCCTCTATTGAGAAACTTAGGATAGTTTTAGCTTTTCTTAAAGGAGAGTATGGGTGCGATGAGTTTATCATAGAGGACCTGCTCGTTATAGAGGAAATGACAGGTATCTGGTTATGCCCTAAATGCTGGAAAGAAATGGTGAGCATGGAGCATCTGAATCAGATAGATTTTGATTATATAAAAGATACTATAGAGTTGATAAATATTGAGTTAGGAGGCTGGACCGATAAATGTCATATAATGGCGATGATGTTATGTTCCGCTTGCTGTCAAACGGGGGTTGACATGTATCTTTTTGTATATATTTTTGGAAGTGATAAATATAATATGATACCGGCCTCAATAGAAGAGCTTAAAGTTTTCCTTGCTCTGTGGGAGAAAGTAAGAATGAGCCATGATTACATATCATTGGGAGATTTAAAAGATGCACTTTATCTTATTCAATATCTTAAGGATAGTATGGGAAAAATAGATTTTCATCCTAAAGATTCTAGGAAAGGATACATGGAGGGACGGTTAGATAGGGAGTTCTCTTATCCCAAGGATGACAGTTGTATACGTTTTGTGGAACATTTGGATTTCTTGAAGAAAATAGTAGGCATAGAATCATGAGGAATCAGGTTATAAGATTGCCAAGAAATGCGGTGTTGGAGGTTACATACCAATGTAATCACCGATGTCTCTTTTGTTCCTGTCCTTGGTATGCTCCCGAGGGGAAATATCCCAAAGGTGAGGAACTGGATTTACAAGCGTGGAAAGAGGTGGTAGACAGATTGTATGACAAGGGCGTGGAGGTTTTCTCTATCTCCGGAGGTGAGGCCTTGCTAAAGGATTGCCTACCTCAAATACTTGAGTACATCCATATACAGAGTGGCAAGAGAAACAAGTATCCGGGGATTACCTTGATCTCAAATGGACGTTTCATGACGAATGAGTATCTTCGGCTTTTCCAACGTTACCATGTGAACTTAGCGATGAGTTTACCGGGGTATGCTACGTTTAAGGATCATACCGGGGTTGATAATGCGGATGGAGTATTGGGTTGGTTCAGGGAGGCGAAAAGATTAAGGCTTAGAACGACGGTTAATATTACGGTGACAAGAATAAATTATGACGAGTTATTCGAAACGATAGCTTTAGGGTTATTGAATGGGGCCTCATCAGTCTTGTTAAACCGTTTTTTACCCGGGGGACGAGGTTTGCTGTATCGCCAAAAGCTTGAGTTGAGCAGGGAGCAATTGAACGGAATGCTTGATACGGCGGAAGAGGTCTTATCGTATAGGAAATGTTATGGATATGTAGGGACGGAGTTCCCGAGGTGCCTCATCAAGGATATCAATAAATACCGTTATCTGGGGATTGGGACTCAATGCGCTGCCGCCAAGGGATTCTTTGCGATAGATCCAAGCGGACAGATCCGGACGTGTAATCATTCCCCAAGGATTGTCGGGCATGTTTTAGAAGGGGAAATGATAACAGACAATGCGTATTGGAATCTGTTTGCTCAAAGCGACTATCATCCGGCTTATTGCGCGAATTGTTCTGATATCGGTGTGTGTGATTGCGGCTGTCGTGAGGTCTCTAATATCTTGAATGGTACGCCTAAAGGCCTAGATCCTTGCGTGGCTCAGTAACATATTTATGGTGATGAAAACATGTGAAGAAAAAAGAGTTGATGATGGATATTAGTTTGGTATGAAAACAAGTAAATGCTTTGGTCGTGCTTCTTGTAGCTGGGATTGTAAACCTCGGATTACGGGTTTAATACATGATCCGGTTGAGGAATCTGAGGCCTATTTGTCTATAGAGAAGGAGTTGGAGGAAAAGCTACGGTCTTACTTCTCTGATAAAAAAATTGATTCTGGTAGCTGGTTTCGTACTCCGGTCTCATGTTTCGAGTCATACAAGATCCTTGGTGGTAGGTCGAAAATGAAACAAGTTACCGATGATAAATCGATGTTTTTTGTAACCTTTGTGCTAAAGAATTTATATGTAGAGAGAAGTTTCCCATGATGAAAAATACTTACAGAACTATCTATGGAGCGATTGCTGGTGATATTATGGGTTCGATGTATGAGTTTCGTTCTGTCAAGAGCAAAGACTTCGAGTTGTTTCCGTATGGTGCCTGTTTTACAGACGATACGGTGATGACATTAGCTATCGCACGATGGCTAATGGAGGATGTCACCCGCTCAGAATACACGCTTGTAGACACTATGTGTGAATTTGGCAACCGTTATCCGGCTGTTGGCTACGGTGGCCTTTTCTGCAATTGGTTATGTAATGATCCAACCCCCTATAACTCATGGGGGAATGGTTCCGCTATGCGTGTTAGTGCGGTAGGTCTTGTTGCTAAGACTTTGGATGAATGCTTGCGCTTAGCGAAACAAACAGTCGCAGTATCACACAATCATCCGGAAGCTATAAAGGGAGCGCAGGCTGTAGCTGCAAGTATATTCATTGCGCTACATTGGACTGGGGAAATAGACGAATTAAAAGTACACATAAGAGATTTTGTTACCAATCAGTTCGAATATAACATGAACCGTACATTGAATGAGATTCGGCCCCGATATGAATTTGATGTATCTTGCCAAGGTAGCGTGCCTGAGGCTATCATCGCATTTTTAGAAGCCGATAGTTATGAAGATGCGATAAGAAATGCCGTGTCACTCGGTGGTGACGCTGATACGCAAGGTGCTATAGCTGGCGCAATAGCGGCTTGTGTTTATCCAATTCCTGAATACATTATTAAAGAGTGCCAGAAACGTTTATCCGATGATCTGTTGAAGGTCGTCATCCGTTTTGAGGATTATCTTGACAATGAATGGCAAAATAAGATTAGTTTGCCCTGTTCGTGCTTGCAACCCAAGCGTGAAACGGTTGAGCCTGAGAAATATGTAGATATTATACGAGACAATATTGATTTGATACACAAATCAATTAAAATCGCAGTGGTGATGGTTGCATTTATATTGGTCAAAATATTATGGGTTTACTGGTCGTGTACTGATAATGGTACATGGGAGGATGAGAAGGGGGAACTCATTCAACGTCGGGATTTCCTGATCGATCGTGTAGTAACTTCACCACGTGCGTTGTTGTGTGAAATGCCAGAAGGAATTGGAACACAATTTCAAGGTGAGTGGGCGTTGTATTCTTGTTCAATGCTGGCGGCAGCCTTATTCAATATGTCGAAACTTTATCCCGAAACAAAAACAGAGAATCTAGAGAACATAGATAATCTTATTGAGATGGTACTTTCCTTTGAGTTGAGAAAATATGATGCTGAGCGTTGGGGCGAGGATCCTCTGGAAACATTGGATGGTGACAGGAGTCATATTTCATATATCAGTCATCTTGCGTGGATGATAAGCGAGTATAAGATGGCCGGAGGAAATGATAAATATAATAACTTGTTTGATGATCTTTGCGGAACTATGAATCGTCGGCTTCTTCGAAGTAAAAGTCTAAACTTACCAACATATCCAAGCGAATGTATATATGTCCCTGATATGCTTGTTGCGATTGTCGCACTGAATAATTACTCGAAATTAAACAAGGGAAAATATATTTCTACAGTACGTAAATGGGTGCGAAAGGCTAAATCTGAATGGCTTGACAAAGAAACAGGTCTACTTGTCTCATTTTTGAGTGAGGATGGCATACCGTTTAAAGCCGCCCCGGTGAAAGGCTCGTACTCCGCATTAAACTGTCTATACCTCACGCAGATAGATTCAGTATTTGCAAGAGAGCAATATCATAGGCTCAAATCCCATTTTTTGCAATCGGGTTTATTGTTTGGTATACGGGAATATCATGATTATTCGTGTTGGTTGGGATTTGACATTGATGCGGGCCCGGTACTGTTCAACCTCAGTCCATCCGGAACAGCATTCGCTGTGGGGTCAGCAACATATTTCAATGACGTGAGAGTACGTAATAATTTCTTACGTACGGCGGAAATTGCAGGACATAGTGTGATGTGGAACAATACTCGACATTATTTACTAGCGGAAATAGCACTTGTTGGGGAATGTATCATGTTGGCAATGCGAACAACAACTCCATAGGAAAGAAATGGAACTTTATATGACCATGTGATCTAATTATAAGGGATAGCTGTCCTAAATAGAAATGTAAGTGTTATGGATCTACTTTATACAGAACCTTCGGGAGCAAAAGAAACGGATTGGATACGAGATTATGATAATTATAAAGAAGGAGTATGAATAAGGTGAAATAGTAGTTCTTAATTTGAGGCATTATGATGTTTTTTTTATTAGTTAGTGTGATAGTTTTGGGTGGTGGGTTACTGGCCTTCATAATCCTTCTATTCTGGGCAAGACCGGAGCGATGGACATTTAAGTCTTTTTGCCTTTGGTTGGCTACTTGGGTCTCATGGGTAGGTTGTCCGCCTTTGTACGTGTGGATTGAGCGGAAATGGCGGTGGGCGAGTTGGAGAAGGTGTTCTTATGCGCTGTTATCCCCTATCTCTCTTATTAGCTTAATATATGTTTGCTCGTTTGTATCAGATATCGTCAATAAGCCGTATGGGAGCCGTATGGAGATCTCATACAAGGTAGGTGTAGGATTGCCAGCGTACGAGGTTATAGATCGCACCTATGGAAAAAAGTCGTTCACTTTGGACTATATTGATCGGATAGATATTAAGTTTGAACCGGGTCGTGAAACGGAGAGATTCTATTGGTGGATGAAGACGAATCCCCCGGCTCATTGGAGCGTGTCTGAGGACGGTGGTTTTTACTTTAATGAGATTTCGGAAGATGGAACCTTCTTCACAATGCGTATAGATCCCCAAAAGGGTACGGCATGCATAGAATATGGAGCGTGGTAGATAACTGGGGTTCGATTGTTGGGGGAAGGCCCTGTGCCTGTGGACGACAGCGAGAGTCCTTTTCCCCTTATTTATGGTGTTTGGGTATTATAAGATTTATAGATGTAAATTATACATTGATTTTACCTATTGCTTCCATTGCTTCTTTTTTTGAATTATCAAGAACTTCTGTATAAATTTCTGTAACTGTTATACTTTGGTGTCCTAGTAGTTTAGATACAGTATAAATATCTACTTTCTTTGCAATAGCAAGAACGGCAAATGTATGGCGTGAACAATGGAATGTAAGATGTTTGTTTATTCCAGCTTTTTCAGCCCATTTAGGCAATATCTCATTACTTCTACCTAAAGTTATTAATCCAGAAAATACTAGATCTTCCATTGAGGCATTTCCTTGCTCTGGTAGCCATTTCCTAATATTTTCGTTAAGAGGTATATCTACTGGATCATTTGTCTTTTCTTGGACTAAAGAAATGCATTCTATGCCATTTTTAACAACCCCTATATTACCCCATTTCATTTGTTTAATGTCACAATGCCTTAAGCCTGTTAGACAGCCGATCATGAAAGCTCGTTTTAATAATTCATTTGGATGGTCAGTTCCTGCGAATCTCCTTAATTCATCTTCTGTGAGAAATTCCCGTTTTGGGGCTTTTTCTGCCGATGGACGGTATTTCTTTTTTATAGATAAAATAGGGTTCAATGGTATTATGTCATCACTTACAGCCTCATCCAAAACCATTTTGAGACATTTAAAGTACATGGCTTGACTATTCTTGCTTAGCTTTCTTCCTTTGTTTCTTTGGGTGTGTTCTATTTGAGCATCTTCTAAATACTCAATAAAGTCCATGATGTAATATTTATCTACTTTTCCTATTTGTATATCAGTTCCTTTACTCCGCTCTAGATGATATACAAGGGAGTTGAGATTCTGTTGGGTGGATTTTCCTTTGGTTTCTGCAAAGCTTCGGATATAGTCACGTAGTAATATTTTGGAACTTTCTTTTTGATTGCTTAGCCCGTGAATGGTTGTGTTTAGTTGAATGATCATTTGAGCCTTAATCGCTTCTGCTAAGTCCATATTCTTTCTGTTAATAGCTTTAGCCTTCTCATTTGTTTCTGGGACTAGATATAATTTAAGAAACTTATAGTTTCGTTTTCCGTTCTGGTAGATGTCCAAATAGATAGAAAGATTGCCATTCGCTAGTTTCTTGTATCTGATTTTAACTGGCTGTTTTTCTTTTGTGGAAAGTTCAGTTTTCTTCTTGCTCATTGTTATCAGTCTTTTGTTACCCGCTACAAAAATACAGAACAGGTAACAAATGAGTAACAAATTAAGGCTAAAAATAACATAAATAACGATAAGGAAGAGTAATAGAATAAACGTCTCTGTGTTCTTAATCTGTTGATTTATATGTTTTTATTTATCATTTTTTTTGCTTTTGTTTCTCATGCTTCTACCCTGCTTTTACAACACATTGTAATGCCATATTATTATCGTATTTTTTATTATCAATCTGTTATATAGTCGCTCCAAGCGACTTGTTTTGAGTTCGCAAAGATAATCAATTTTAGGCTGATACGGTTATTTTCTTAGGCTTTCTCTTCATGCTTAACCGGTTGCCTCATCGATTGTTTGTTTAATAATGTTTTAACGAGTTTGTTCATAGGCTTCTTTACTAATGTTATTTTTTACTTAGGTTGTTCTCTCATATTTCCGGTAAAAGAAAGTCAATAACAAGAATCCGATAAAAGCGAATCCGGAACCTATCAAGGCCGGATATTTATAACCAAGGCCGACCTCCAATGGTAACCCACCACAATAAGCTCCGATAGCATTTCCTAAATTGAACGCAACTTGTACGCTGGCGGCTCCCAGCATCTCTCCACCTTTGGAGTAACGGATCAATAATACTTGTTGAGGGCTTGAGACGGCGAATAATCCCGCCGTACACAGACACATCAGCAAGACATTTAACCAAGATATTTGTGCCAAGAAGAAGACGAGCAGTAGGGCTACGCAAATCATGCCTTGCGCTATGGCCGCTACCCGTCCGGGCATATATTTATCGGATAGGCGGCCACTGATCAAGTTGCCCGCTACCATACCGAAACCTGCCAATACCATTAGAACAGTAAGGCTTTCGGCCGAGAAGCCGGATACTTGTGTCAATAGCGGGCTGATATAGCTATACCAGCAAAATACACCTCCGTTACCTAGCATTGTCGCCCCTAGGATTAACCATGGCGCTTGAGTCTTAAGAAAACGAAATTGTCCTTTAAAGCCAGTATCCGGAAGGTTCTCTACCATAGGTACCCATCTCCAGATGTAATATAAGATGGCTATGCCCCAGCAACCAACCAGTAAGAAAGTCAGACGCCACGAGAGCATGGTGCTGAGGGCCGTCCCCAACGGGACACCGAATAGGTTGGCGATCGTCATCCCCGCTATCATGATAGAGACAGCCTCGGAGCCTCTTCCTTTATCAGCAAGCTTTTCGGCTACGATGGAGCCAACACCGAAGTAAGCTCCGTGAGGCAATCCAGAGATGAAGCGGGCTATCATCAATACCCAGTAATTAGACGCTAATGCGGCGCATAAATTACCGATCATCATAATCCCTACTAAAACAAGCAAAATGTGTTTTAATGGATATCTACGGGCGATAATCAACATGGGAGCGCCTACGCAAACCCCTAGTGCATAAGCTGAGATCAGATGCCCGGCTGTAGCAATGCTGATGTGTAAATCTTTCGCGATGTCGGGTAGGATACCCATCATTACGAACTCGGCAATCCCCAGCCCAAGGGTACCGAAAGCTAAAGCGATCAAACTTTTTTTCATAACCTAAAATGCTCAACAATCTTTTCGAGCGCAAATATAGTGTATAGTATACATTATTATTTGCTTTTCGGAATGTTTTTAGGGGAAAGTTTTGCGTTTCGTGATGGGCTGTTAGGGTCTTAAAAAAACATGTACGTCTTTCAAGAAAAAGTCGTACGTGTTTTCAGGAAAACACGTACATGTTTTTTTAAGGGGAATTCCGGCATTATTTTAATGCGCCTCCAACCAGTTTTCTCCCTCGCCGCAATCGGCGATCAAGGGGACTTGTAGTTTCATGACGTTTTCCATTTCCTCCAGCACGATTTTCTTTACCTCCTCGGCCTCCTCTTTGTAGACATTGAAGTTTAACTCATCGTGTACTTGGAGGATCATCTTGCTTTTCAATCCCTCTTCCTCAAAGCGTTCGTAAATGCGTACCATCGCTAGTTTGATGATATCGGCGGCGCTCCCTTGGATAGGGGCATTGATTGCGTTTCGCTCGGCATAGCCGCGTACGACGGCGTTGTGTGAGTTGATATCCGAAAGGAAACGCTTGCGCTTGAAAATGGTCTCTACGTATCCTTTTTCCTTGGCTACTTTGATGCTCTCCTCCATGTATTCCTTGATGCGGGGGTAGGTGCTGAAATAACCGTCTATCAGTTCCTTGGACTCAGAACGAGGGATGCCCAGACGCTCGGCGAGCCCGAAGACGGAGATGCCGTAAATGATACCGAAGTTGGCGGTTTTCGCCTTCCGGCGCATATCGCTGGTTACTTTTTCTACCGGGATTCCGTAGATCTTGGCGGCGGTAGCGGCGTGAATATCCGCTCCGCTTTGGAAAGCCTCGATCATATGCGGGTCACCACTCAGGTGGGCCATGATACGAAGCTCGATTTGGGAGTAGTCGGCGGAGAAGAAGAGGCAATCCGCATTATCCGGGATAAACGCCTTACGGATCTTGCGGCCAAGATCGTCCCGTACCGGAATGTTTTGCAGGTTCGGATTGGTAGAGCTGAGGCGTCCGGTAGATGTTACCGCTTGGTTGAAAGAGGTATGTATCTTTCCGGTCTGCGGATTGATCAACTCGGGTAGAGCGTCGATATAGGTACTTAATAATTTTTTAAGTCCGCGGTATTCAAGAAGCTTGCCGATGATGGGATGTTTGCTGCGAAGTTTCTCCAATACATCCTCGCTGGTACTGTAACCGCCTGTTTTGGTCTTCTTCGCTTTCTCGTCCAGCTTCAAGCGGTCGAAAAGGATTTCGCCGACCTGTTTCGTGGAGTTGATGTTGAATTCCGTGCCGGCCAGCTCGTAAACCTCTTGCTCCAGTTTGTTCATGGAGGCGGTAAGTTCGCCCGAAGATTGCTTAAGCGCTACTGTATCCAGCGTGACGCCGGTAGCCTCCATTTCCACTAATACATATATTAATGGCATCTCGATCGTGGTGAAGAGGGATTCCAGTCCTTCTTTCTTCAACTCGGGTGCGAAATAATTCTTTAGCTTGAGCGTGATGTCCGCATCCTCGGCGGCGTATTCGGCGATTTGCTCCACGGGTACGTTTCGCATCGATAACTGGTTCTTTCCTTTTGGGCCGATCAGTTCCTCGATGTGGACGGTCTGGTACTTGAGGTAGGTCTCCGCTAGGTAATCCATTCCGTGCCGTAATTCCGGGTTCAGCAGGTAATGGGCGATCATCGTATCGAACAGAGGACCGGCTACCTTCACGTTGTATTTACGAAGTACCAAAATATCGAATTTGATGTTTTGCCCGATCTTTAATGATTTCGGATTTTGCAGGGCAGGGGAGAAGCGTTCCACTACTTTCGCCGCCTCTACTGAGTTGGCGGGAACAGGAACATACCAAGCCTCGTTTTCTTTCACGGCGAACGACATTCCGACCAGTCCGGCTTTCAAGGGATCGATGCCGTCGGTTTCCGTGTCAAAAGCGAAAAATTCTTGACCCAATAAAAAGTGGGCTAAATCGGCTTGTTTTTCCTCTGTATCAGTTAAATAATAGTTATGGGGGGTGGACTTTAAGTCCGTGAGAATCGATTTTTTGGGCTCTTCCGTACTCTCGGGCGTAAAAATCGCGAACAAATCGCCTTGAACGGGACCTTTCGGAGCGGCTTTGACCGGCTCAGAACTTAGTTTGTTAATAAATGTTCTAAATTCCAATTCTGTGTAAATCTCAGTCAGCCGCTCTTCGTTTGGCTTTTCACGAACGCAACGGGCGGCATCAAACTCGATAGGGACATCCGTTTTGATCGTCGCCAAGAATTTGGAGAAACGGATTTGCTCGGCGTTCTCCTCCACCTTCTTCTTTTGCGCGCCTTTCAACTTATCAGTGTTCGCTAACAGGTTCTCGATGCTTCCGAATTCGGTCAGTAGTTTTTGAGCGGTCTTCTCGCCGACACCCGGACAGCCGGGGATATTATCGGAAGCGTCGCCCATCAGTCCCAGCAAGTCGATCACTTGCTCCGTACTCGTGAGGCCGTACTTGTTTAAGACCTCAGGCACGCCCATGATCTCGTAATCGCCTCCGAATTTCGGACGATACATAAATATATGTTCGGACACCAATTGGCCGTAATCTTTATCCGGCGTCATCATGTACACCTCGAAGCCTTCCTTCTCCGCCTGTTTGGATACGGTGCCGATCACATCGTCCGCCTCGTAGCGGGGTACTTCCAGAATCGGAATATTGTAAGCCTCTATGATTTCTTTAATGATAGGGACGGATTGACGGATCACTTCCGGCGTCTCTTCCCGTTGTGCCTTGTATTGCTCGAAGGCCTCATGGCGGAAGGTCGGTCCCTTCGGGTCAAAGGCCACCGCTATATGAGTCGGGTTCTCACGTTTTAATACATCCTCCAGACTGTTGATAAAACCGAAAATGGCGGAGG
>OMAW01001172.1_pt1 | contig 10902 bp, 7 predicted proteins | sample 1644731 | NCBI WGS metagenome assembly OMAW01 (sample SAMEA103958133, study PRJEB25191) | human gut metagenome | biome: human-associated habitat [ENVO:00009003]; feature: intestine environment [ENVO:2100002]; material: feces | place: Germany | collected 2013/2015 | reverse complement strand
CGGTAGAATACAAGATCAAGGAGGAGAAAGCGTCATGAAGCAGGTATCCGGCATACCGCCTGACCGTATGGCAGGAATGCGCATCACAAAAATTATTTGAGAAGGAGGCTCTCCCAAACATGAAAAGAGTAATATCCTGCGTGCTGCTGATGCTGGTTCTTACCTCCAACGCCTTTGCGTTGGAGGTGCCTACGGACACGGTGGTTCAAAACCTCAACGGCAGTCAGCAAGCGATCAAAACCTTTACAGTATCCCCCGAGCAGGACCCTGCGGCACTAATTGAGGAGCCCTTTGAGCTGGAAGGGTATCTCTACACCTTTGCGGACATTGTAAAAAGTGAGAATCCCGTGGAAGAAAAGCGGATTCATACCGAGGTTATCACCGTTGAAACAACGAAAGATGACCTTGCTCTGATTCTGGAGCAGCTTAAGCCCACCATCGAATATGATGACGGCAGATTTCAGGGTACCCTCGCATTGGATCACACCAGTCTCAATACCGTAGCCGCCGGCTATGCTACGAAAAACTACACGGTGACGGAAACCAAAACCATCGGACAGCTTGACCGCAACGATATGTCCTATGTCCCCGCGACAACCATCAAGAACGGCAGAACCCTGAGCCTTGCCAATGTGGAGTGGCAGGTCACCGGCACCGATCTTGTGGGTGAGGCGCTGATGCCCTCTCAATATCAGGCTGTTGCTACCTACTCTGCGAAAGCGTCCTATCAGGCGGCTACAGGCTATGTTACAACAGCGGAATATGTTGGCGATGTGACCCACGAGGGTGTTGAAAGTGTTACTTATGTTCTGACCTATATCGGGACAGAAGCGAACCACAAGGGCGCGGCTGCCGCTCAGGTCGGAGCGTTTTTTGCGGATCACTTTCCTTGGATCTTAGGTGGAATCGTTCTGATTTGCGCCGCTGTTGGCGGCACGCTGCTTGTATGCCGCCGAAAGGCCATAGTGAAAGCAGAATGTGAAGCGGATGAAACAGAGGAAAACGAAGAAGATCAGGAGGCGTAAAAACATGAAACTCTTTCAGAAACTGGTCTGCATGGCATTGACGGCGACAGCAACAGCATCCCTTTCTATTTGCGCTTTTGCCGCGGACTATACCTTTGACACAGCCGCGGACACCGACTATTACCCTTCAACCTCTTATGAGGACACCTACGGTACTGCGTATCATTACGGTAGCAAAAATCTTGTGGATTATCAGATTCCCGAACTTCCCTACGGCGTTCTCAGCACCACACAAACCGGCGTCATGGAAAAGCTCCGACTCCCCGGCCTACAGCAGACTGTAGGCGGTTCGGCTTCCGGTATCTACGGTGTGGATAGTGGCGTAGGTATCCCAGCGGTCACACCCGTCATTCCGTCCTATCAGGAGCCTGCTTATACAAGCGCCAAAGATATGGAGCGAAAGGACGGCAGCATCGGCACCCTGAAAATTCCCTCCCTGGACATCAACATGAAGGTCTGGGAAGGAGAAACCAACGAGAGCATGAAAAAGGGACTGGGACATTACAGCTCCACCTCAGCGTGGGACGGCAATATCGGCGTGTGCGGCCATAACCGAGGCGCCAAGTACACCATCGGCAGCATCAAGGATCTGGAAATCGGTGACACCATCACCTATACCACAATCTACGGCACCCGCACATATGAGGTCGTTTTGGTAAAGACCATCTCAAATTCCGACTGGAGTTATCTGCAGGCGACAGCAGACAACCGTATCACGCTTACCACCTGCCTCGCTAATCAGCCTGAAAAAAGAATTTGCGTTCAAGCAGTGCAAATAACTCAATAAAATGATGGAAAACGGATGGAATTGTGCAAAAAATGTTGTGTCTCCGTTTTATCGGCGTAAGGATTTAAAATAAACCTTTGACAGCCTGAATCTTCTGTATTATCCTCAAATCACTCCGGAGAATCTTAATCAAAAGGAAGTATCAGTTTGGTACAGAATTTCAGACCAAATAGGAAAGATGACGAAATACGGGTCAAAATGGACATCACTGTTGACCTTCCCGCGGAAGTCGCGGAACAGGCAGAACGGATGGGCATTTGCGAGTTTGATCAATGCACCTTTGACGAAGCTACCCGACGCATGACCGCAAGTGTAACCACCGTCTTTTACCGGAAAGGGGCGTGATCATTTGAAGCGGATCCGAGTTATTTCCCTCGCTGTAATTGCTGCACTATCCTTAACAGTAACTTCTTTTGCCGCCGAAAAAAGTCCGCAGCAGTCTGCTGCCGCCTATCTGAGTGAAGCCGGCATTATGCTGGGCAACGAGTCTGGCGACATGATGCTGGAGCAGGGGCTGACACGGGCGCAGATGGCGGCGCTGCTCACCCGAATTGTCACAGATCCCGAGCAATTTGAAACGGACAGCGCCTTTTACCGCAGCCTTTGCAGCTTTACGGATGTTCCGGAATGGGCAAAAAGCTATGTGGGCTACTGCGCCGCAAATAATCTGGTTGCAGGGTATGGCAATGGACGCTACGGCTCCAATGACCCTGTTACTTCTGCGGCGGCCTGCACGGTGATGCTGCGGTGCTTGAATGATGTTGATGCTGTATGGGATTATCAGTCTGCCTGCCGGACTGCCGTTCAGTTGGGACTTGCTGCGGAAGAAACTGTTGCGGACGCCGAGATTACCCGCGGAAATATGGCGGTGCTGATCTGCCGCACGATGGCAAGGCTCGGTTACGATGTGAAATTGTCCGAAACGGTACAGTCAAATCTCTCTGCCAATGGAACATCGGACGCAGCTGCCGCGCAGGAAACAGCGGAGCCCTTCGATGCTGCTGCGGCCAAGCAGGACATCATTGACCGAACCAACGCTCTGCGCTGCGAAAACGGCGTAGCTGCCCTGACCGTCAATGAAAAGCTCATGCAGGCAGCGCAGGTGCGGGCAGAGGAGATGGCGGCCAGCGGTGTCTACTCTCACACAAGGCCGGACGGGAGAAAGTATACGACAGTCACGGACTGCAAATACATCGGTGAAAATATTCACTTGATCGGAGAATGGCAGATTCGAGATTCTTCGCTCCCGTCCTTTGCAGTTGAAGCGTGGAAGAATAGCGCGGCACATCTGAAAAATATGCTCAATACGAGATACCATGAGATCGGCGTTGGTGTTTCACAAGGCACTGTCATGGGCGAGCCCTACTGGTATTGCGTTCAGCTTTTCTTGTTGGACGGCTACAATGTCACATGGGTGGATGCGCCCGCAGCAAAAGGGTGACTTCGCATAATCAGTTGACATTAACGGAAGTCCAATTACGATGAACAATTTCATAACACAACCAAGCAGACCAAGGAAACTTGGTCTGCTTATCTTTTGCGAAAAAGGAGGAAACAACCTTGAAAAAGATTCGAACAAGACTTTTATCATTATTGCTTGTACTGGTGACCGTTCTGAGTCTGCTGCCTACCTCGGCATTGGCGGCGTCCAGCACCGGTACCGGCATCAAGCCCACCAACAACACAAATTACTGGACGACCCGCCTGCTCCATGACGGAACGCCGTACAGCTATAAGCCGCCCATGGCAGCGGGGAAAATGCTCTACTGCATGGATCGTGGTTATGGTTATCGCTGGGGAACCGCCAGTTTCCTGAACAGCTACACCTATACCTCTGCCACCGGAGCCGATGCGGATACCGTTCTTAAAACGGCCTTGGCGCAGAGTGGCTTGGGAGAACTGGATGCTCAGCAGCTCGAAAACTTCAAGTGGATGATGACCTATATCGTCGATTACAAGGGTGACATTCCTGGCAGCCTTTTTATGGCCGCACAGACCTATGTGTGGGATCACCAGACCTTCAAGGGTGAGGGCGATGGAGATATTGACGGTGGCGGTTACGCCAATGCGGATACCTATGAAACCTATCTCGGCTATATTGACTGGATGTTGGCCGAAAAAGCAAAGGAGGACGCAGCCTTCCAGAAACAGATCGAGGAGTACGCCGCACAGGGCGTCATTGCTACGGTTGTTGAAGATGACACCGCAAAATGGGCAGTGTGGGCAAAGTCCAGCGTAAAGGGCCGCCAGAGTTTTTTCAACTATTACGCGCCGAGAAAACTCTCTCTTGAAGCGCAGCCGGGAGAACCGGATATTCCCCCTGCGGGCACAGGCGATATAACGCTGAAGAAGGTTGCCGCAGGAACCACCCGTGGTTTAGATGGTGCCCGCTTTCTGATTTATCGGGACGGACAGATCGTGGGCAGCGATGTAACGGCAAACGGCGGCATCATCGAGGTCAACGACGTCACCAAGGGCCTGTGGAGCTTTGTAGAAACGGAGGCTCCGGCTGGGTACTGCGCGGACTCTACCCCCATCAGCGTCTATGTCGATACCACTGATGGTGACAAGCAGTACACGGTCACTGCCGAAAATTACGCACTGCCCGATATGAAGATCACCAAGCGGGACGCCATGAGCGGTAAACCGATTGCCGGTACGGTATTTTCCATTAAGTCCGTCACCGACAACTATTCCACCTCTGTCACAACTGGTGTGGATGGCTCCGCCACTCTCTCGGCCATTCCCGCTGATGTTTATGTGGTACGGGAAGAATCCGTACCAGAGCCGTACATCGTGAGCAATACGGAGCAGACCGTGGCGCTCCGCCCCGGCAAAACCTCCGAGGTCACTTTCGTTGACTATGAAAAGCCCGGTCTTGAAATTGTCAAGAAGAACATCGCCAACGGAGAGCCTATCGAGGGCGTGACCTACCGCATCGAGCAGATCGACGGCAGCTTTTCTACCAGCGCCACGACCGATAACCATGGGCGGATTTTCCTCGACTCTGTTCCTGTTGGCACATTCAAAGTAACGGAGATCAATGTCCCCAGTCATGTCATTCTCTGCCCCATCCCCCAGGAAGTGGCGTTGAAACCCGGCGAAACCTCTACCGTCACCTTCTTCAACGCCCTCAAGCCCAGTCTGGAGATCCGCAAGGTGGACAGCGTCACCGGTGATTCCGTCAAGGGTGCCAAGTTCCAGATCTGGTATGCCAGCAACCATACTGATACCGGAGAGATGAACGATCTCGGCGTTCATTACACCGATGAGAGCGGCAAGATTATTCTCCCCGAAGTCAAGGATGGCTGGTACAAAGTAACGGAATTGGAACCGGCGTCCGGGTACACCATCAAGGAGCCTGCCACGCAGGAATGCTTCATCTCCGGTGGTGAGAGCAAAGTCCTGACCTTTGAGAACGCGCCCCTTTCCGCAATCATCATCCGCAAGGTGGATAGCGAGAGCGGTCAGCCGCTGGAGGGTGCATGGTTTAGAATCCGCTACCTCGGCGGCACCTCCGGTACAGGCGGCACTGTGGTTGGCGAGTACAAAACATCCAGCAATGGCACCATCGTCGCGACTGGTCTCAAGGCAGGCACTTATGTCTGCGAAGAGATCTCCGCGCCGGACGGGTATGTGATCACCGACGCCGCGGAAACGGTCTATCTCTCTGGTAAGGATCAGGACGTCATTACCGTGACCTTCGGTAACGATAGGATGGGCTCGTTGCTTGTTGTGAAAAAGGACGCCGTGACCGGCGCTCCTATTTCCGATGTAGAGTTCTTCATCACCGATTCGGATGGCAGCGTGATCGGCACGGCCAACGGAAAGTATGTGACCGATAGCGCGGGCACCATCCGCATTGACGGCCTGACTCCCGGCATGACAGTCATCGCCCGTGAGGTGCGGGCAAAAGACGGCTACATCCTGGATGACACCCCGCAGAGCATCAAGATCAAGCGCAATTCCGTGATGACACTGGAGTTCCGCAACCAGCCCAAGGGCGGCGTGCTCGTGAAAAAGGTGGATGCTGTGACGAACGCTCCCATCTCCGATGTTGAGTTCCTTGTCACGGATTCCGACGGCAATCTCATCGGCAACGCCAACGGCAAGTTCGTGACGGACAGCGCAGGTACGTTCACGATTACGGACATCACTCCCGGCACCACGCTTGTCATCAAGGAAACGCCGCAGACGGTCAAGGTCAAGTCCAACGAGGTCACCACGGTGGAGTTCCGCAATCAACCCAAGGGCAACCTCATCATCGTCAAGCAGGATTCCATCACAAAGGAGCCGTTGGAGGGCGTTCAGTTCAAGATCGTCTACGCAGACGGCTCCTATGTGGACGCTGAAGGCGGCACGCTGTCCTCCACCGGCCTGTACTGGACGGATAAGGAGGGCAAAATCACCATTTCCGGTATTTCCGGTACCGTGGTGGTGACGGAGGTTGAGACAATCCCCGGCTACACCATCGACGAAAACACCCGTACCCAAACCGTGGTGATCAATCCTAATGACACCCAAACGCTCCACTTTTACAACGATCCCGTGGGCGGCGTGGAGATTATCAAGGTCAACGAGGATAACCATAGTGAGCGCATCCCCAATACGACCTTTGAGATCCGCAAGGTGGACGATGCTCTGGTCGATACCGTTACGACGGACAAAAATGGCCGTGTGTTCGTGCCTCTGAAGGATGGTAGTTACTATGCAAAAGAGGTCACATCTAACAAATCGTTCCGGCTGGATGATGCGCCCCACTATTTTGAGATCAAAGACGGCAAGCATGTAACGCTGCAGGTGACCAACAAAAAGCTCAGCGGCATCGTTATCCACAAAATCGACAGCGTCACGGGAGAGGGGATCTATGGCGTAAAGTTTGTCCTCTATGATGCGAACAAGAAGCCCATCGGCGAGTACACCTCGGACGATGAGGGCTACATCTACATTGACGAGATCCCCGGCGGGCTGAGCGGTCGCTTTTATCTGAGAGAGCTGGAAGCCGCCCCCGGCTACACGCTGGATAAGCAGTATAAGACCGTCTATGTCTCTCCGGGCAAAACCGTGGAGATCGAGTGGGAAAATACCGCTGTCACGGGCCAGATTCAGATTTATAAGTACGCCGCTGAGTATAACGAGGTCACCGGCACCGCTGCAGGTACTCCGCTCAAGGGCGCTGTTTATGAGATCGTCAATGCCCGCAGCGGCAAGGTGGTGGACTACATCACGACGGACGCCCGGGGCGTTGCGGCTAGTAAGCCGCTTCCTTTAACGCGCTACCAGATCCGCGAGGTCACAGCGCCGTCTTTCTGGCAGATCGACCCCACCGTGCATGATGTAACACTGGAATATCCCGGTCAGATTATCAAAATCTCTGCTTACGACAAAGCAGCAAACCTTGGCGTTTCCATCACCAAACGGGGTAACGCACAGGTCATGGCCGGTCAGTCCATGCGCTATGATCTGACGATCGCCAATACCTCTAATGTGCCGCTGGAGTCGTTCTTCTGGCATGATAAAATCCCCTATGATGTGGCTCGTCCCACGACGCTGACCACCGGCACCTACAGCGCACGGCTCAATTACCGCGTTCTTTACAAAACCAATTACAACACGAGCTATCAGGTGTTGGCGAGCAACCTGCTCACCAGCAACAACTACAGCTTCAGCCTCAACGCCATTCCCATGCAGGCCGGCGAAGTGGTGACCGACATCTATTTTGACTTCGGCAAGGTTCCTGTCGGCTTCCAAAGCGTTGTTAATCCCACGCTGAGCGTGATGGTGAACGGAAACGCGGTCAATGGCTATCAGATGGTCAACCGCGCCGATGTGGGCGGCAAATATCAAGGTACCTGGCAGACCGCAACGGCGAGTTGGGTAACAGTCGTTCGTCGCCTCTGGAATGTGCCTACGCTTCCCAAGACCGGCTACTGATCCAATCGTTTTCAGGGAAAGTGCCCCGTATGGGGCGCTTTCCTAAATTCAATATGTCAAGGCATTGCACAAAGTATCCCAAAACCCAACACCACACCAACGCTGCCCAAAGTTGGGCTCCAAAAATGAATCGATAGAGCTCGGGCGAGCCCTATCGATTCAACTCTAAAATAATGCTTACGATATTGCCAGCATTTCTCAGTAAATCACCGTGAAATTAAAGTGGCAAAAATGCGTATGTACGCGCCCAAAATTGGGAGATATAGCACCCAACGCTTTAATATACACTTAATTAAAGAGCTTGTTTGCTTCTCTAATCTACACTCATATATGCCCAATACAGCTACAGCGCAAGCACTAAAAAAGAAGAACAAGCAACTGACCTCCGTACACGCGTCGTATCGAACAAACGGTGCAAACCAGCAGCCCGTCGCATAAAACACAACCCACAAAGTGGTCAGGATAATCTTATATGCTTTCTTAGTCATCAACGGAGCTATTAGAAATCATGCAATTCTTGTATAATCAATTCGCGCTTCGTCTGCAATAGAGTCTTGCAACGCTCCCGTATCGATAGAAACGCTAAAACCTTCATAGGAGAATGACAATGAGCCAAGCAGCGGATTTTTATCATGGACATACTTACAATTGATTGTGGTCGAATTATTGCCCGGTGCTATGCTCATGGAGAATCTCGGTTCAGGCGTCAAAGAAAATGTCACTGTTCCTTTTAGCCCACCAGCCCCATTCATTTCTCCACTAGGCAGTCGATATGTGTAATCGATATAGGTGTAAATTCCGAGGCCACCTTGATTTAGTGCCTCGGGCGCATTCCACGTTTTGTAGGTAATCCACTTGCCTTGTAAATCGGAATAGGCATAGTCATACGATTTAAAGTTATCGTTATATGTCAGAATCGTGTTATCCCAATTCACTGATATTGCATCAGCCTTTTTAATCATAGGTACTTTGATCCAGTCATAATTGACCATTACGTGGATCTCATACATATATGTAACGCCGTTTATGACATAAGGCGTATAGGTGTATGTTGCTTCAAGCTCAAGCTGATCTGTAGAAATATTTCCATATGGGACGGCGACAGGAATCTTTGTTACTGAGAGGAAATAAGCATCATTGCTATAACAAGTCTGATAAAGAATCTCAAGCTGTTGCGGAATCAGCGCATCGAGATAATCCTCAGTAAAGCCACGCGTTGTAAGGAAGTCTTTCATTTCGACATCAGATTTGTCGAGAGCAATCGAGTCCTCTTTGTTCGCAGAAAACGCCGGGCAGCCCATAGCTATAACCAAAACGCATGCCAACGCAAGCGCACTCACTCGTTTAATAAAATGCTTCATGGATACATCTCCTTTCGTTTCATACATAACTACCGGCCAAAAATAGTCGTCAATTTCTAACCATTGGACTCACCCCTCTTCGATATCTTTCTACATATTATTACGATGCAGCCTCTCATTTTGGGACACTAAAAGCAAAAATTTTTATAGGCTTTTTACCGCTTTCTGATTGCCATGATCCGCAAAGTCAGCGCTGTGTCAGCGTTGTCTACATGAAATCACATTCAAGTTTTTAAGTGCAGTAAATTTATAAGAAGCACTTTCCTACTCTGCTCAGCTAATAGCAGGAAAGTGCTTCTCATTATATAACGGTTTACACGTCTATAAATAAATGGGTAAACGGAAAGCGAGGGAAAGCATATTAAAGGATTAAGCCACTTCCCCTTTTCCTTGAACAAATGACGAAAGTTGAGGATATAACTATGAATAAACACAACCATACCGGACTGGATGAATCGGTTTCTGTTGCATCCAACACCATGCAGGCAGTAAATACTGGTAAAGCTATTTCCGCCGCAGCAAAAGGCGCTGCAGCAGGTGGGCCCTATGGAGCCGTCATTGGAGCGGCATTGTCCGCACGAGAGCAAATCTGGAAAATAGCGGCGGCCGCGCTGGTGTTACTGGCGCTGCCGCTGCTTTTTATTTTGCTCCTGCCGGGGCTTGCCTTCGGGAGCCTGACGGACAGCGGAGCGTCCGGAGCAGCCGGGCAGCCGATCCTCAACAACAACGCGGCCATTACGGAAAATATGAATCAGGCTGCCTTTGCGATCAATCAGATCCTCGGAGAAGGCATTGAGAATGTGCAGGTGCGCATCGCCAATGATTTTGCTGGAACAGACGGAGATCACTATGAAGTAGTCAATCCCTATGAGGGGGATCTTATCAGCAACGCCAACCTTTTCATCTCTCAATACTGTGCGGCAAAAGAGCTGGACTTTGCCTCCATTGCTCTTGCTGATATGGAGCGGTTCCTGCGTGCCGGCCTCACGCATCTTTATAGCTTCAGTCTGACACGAGAAGTACGCACCGTCCCCGCGGAAGAGGACGGCGATGAGGACACGACCGAAATATGGTACATCTACACTATCCGCTATAACGGTGAAGCCTATTTTGCGGACACCATCTTCGCGCTGACCGATAAACAGAAAAATCTGGCAAAAAACTATGCGGAAAACCTCAGCCTGTTTCTCGGCGACGGCCTATTTCAATACGCCACTTCTACGAATACCATTACAGCTCTTGGCGATGTGCGCTTCACCGATGGGGAAACGGAGGTCATCTACTTCAACCAGCTGGATGAACGCTATGCCAATCAGCCTTATGGCACTGACCATATTGGGGGTTATGGCTGCGGGCCAACTTCCATGGCTATTGTGGTTTCCTCGCTAACCGGCAAGACGGTTGACCCTGCACAAATGGCACGGTGGGCCTATGAGCATGGCTATTGGTGCAGCAAAAGCGGCTCCTACCACACTTTGATCCCCGGCGCAGCACAGGCGTGGGGACTTTCCGTTGAAGGGTGTACCGCTTCGGAACCGCAGCGCATTCTGGATGCCCTGGCAGACGGAAAACTGGTCGTGGCCCTGATGACCACGGGGCATTTCACGAAGTCCGGACATTTCATCGTGCTACGGGGCGTACAGGACGAGAAAATCCTTGTGGCTGATCCCGCCAGTTACCGGCGCAGTCAAAAAACCTGGGACTTGTCCATCATTCTGAACGAGGCCAGCAGGCGCGCTGGCGCCGGCGGGCCGTTTTGGATCATCGGCTGAAACTGCTGACAAATATAGCAAGA
>OMAW01001158.1_pt1 | contig 11018 bp, 8 predicted proteins | sample 1644731 | NCBI WGS metagenome assembly OMAW01 (sample SAMEA103958133, study PRJEB25191) | human gut metagenome | biome: human-associated habitat [ENVO:00009003]; feature: intestine environment [ENVO:2100002]; material: feces | place: Germany | collected 2013/2015 | reverse complement strand
GAAGAAACAGGATTTAAATTAAGGGCGGATAAAAGCCAGTCTTTTCTCTTCTTCTGCAAATAAAATAGCAGTATTCACTAATGCCAGATGTGAATAGGCTTGTGGAAAGTTTCCTAATTGCTCTTTTGTGTCGAAATCAATATCTTCACTGAATAATCCCAGATGATTGGAATATTTCAATACTTCATCGAACAAACACCGTGCTTCTTCCTTCTTTCCGGTGACGAACAAGGCTCGTACAAGCCAGAATGTGCAAATAGTAAAGGCGGAAGTGGGTAAACCGAAATCATCTTCATTATTATAGCGATACATCAGCCCTTTGTGGAAAAGTGCATTCTTTACGGACTCTACTGTTTTATGGTAGCGAATGTCATCTGCTTCAATAAATCCATAAGGTTCCATTAACAATAAAGAAGAGTCCATAGCTTGATTGTCATAAGTCTGTGTGAAGCTCTGGAGCTTCTCGTTCCAGCCGTGCTGCATCACGTCTTTTCTGATTTTGTCTGCTTCCTGTTGCCAGCGTTCGCTGTAGTTATATTTATTCAGCATACCTGCGATTTTTGCTCCACGATCTAAAGCTACCCAGCACATTATTTTCGAAGATACAAAATGTTGTTTCTCTCCTCTGATTTCCCAGATGCCTTTATCAGGCTTTTGCCAGTTCTCTATTACAGTTGCCAGAATACTTTTCACCACTTCCCACATATCTTCTATTTCATCCAGAGTGCCGGGCATCAGTCGGTAATATTGATAAATTAAGTCCATCAGATACCCGAAGGAGTCATTTTGCTTTTGGTGGTAGGCATCATTGCCTATTCTCACAGGTACGGAGTTTTTGTAGCCGGACAGATGGTTAAGCATCACTTCTGTTAATTTACGCTCGCCGCGGATGCCATACATTATCTGGTAGTCGTGCTTGGCTACGAAAGTTGCCTGAATGAATTTCATAAAACGTTTGGCTGCACCGGTATGTCCTGTCTGAAACATCGTTTCAATGGCCATAGATGCATCTCGGAGCCAGCAAAAGCGATAATCCCAGTTTCGTACGTCACCAACCGACTCCGGTAAGCTGGTTGTTATTGCAGCAAGTACTGCCCCATTATAATATGACATAAGTTTCAGCACCAACAGGCTGCGTTCAATCACATCATTGTATAAGGTGTATTTTTTCCCCCGGTTTGTCCAGTTTAACCAGTATACAAGGGTACGGCAATATTCGATTTTCTCCCGTTCAATGTCGATCGGAATTACTTTCTCATTATAAGAGAGTAACAGGAATTCATCCTTCTCAAGTATTATCTCTTTTTTTCCGGCAATATCCTGCAATGGCAGGGAGGCATATAGATATTGTCTGTCTTTATTCTCGGAAGAACAATATGTTTCTATATACTGAGAGGTGATGTTGAGAATCACTTTGCCTCGTGCATAGTCAGGAGCTGGTTGATAATTCACTTTGAATCGGGGCTTCCCTTTCAGCCAATGTATATAGCGATATAGTTCTGCCGGCAGATAGTGGCCTGTACCGTCTTTGGAACGATAGCAGGGCATATAATCGAGAACAACGAATTCTCCTTCTCTGGAGGAGAACTGTGTAGAAAGAATATTAGTATGAGGTACATAGCTTTGAGTAATCCGGTAATCATCGGATACCTCGAACCCGAAGCTTCCTCCTTTTTCGCGATCGAGCAGACTCGCGAAGATGGAAGGGGAGTCGAAATCGGGAAAGCATAACCATTCGATATTTCCTGTTTCGGAAATAAGGGCTGCCGTACGGCAGTTGCCTGTTATACCATAATTCAGAGTATTCATAACGGTTGTTTTATTTAGTTTTCAATAAATCCTTGAAGAAGTCGAGAGCGGAGGCAAGCCGTTTTTTCACCGTGCTGTTAGTATTGATACCGCTTCCCTTTTGTCTGCCTATAATGGCTTGCAGGAAAGGAAGTACATCGGTCTGAGACGGTAAATTGTAATTGGCTATTTCCGAAATACTGCCTACTTTGACAGTAACGGCATTTAAGGGCAAAGCCTGAAACATATCATCATCTGTCGTATCGTCTCCCATTGCTATCACAAAGTCGTAGCGCTTGTTGGATAACAACCGGTTTACTTCCGATCCTTTGTTGTAGTCTGGCGATTTGATTTCAATGACCTTGTTCCCCTGCAGGATTTGTAACTTTTGTCTGGTACAAATGGAAATTAGTGCATTGACCAGCTGTTGTGCTCTCAAAGTTCCCAACCAGGCATCACTTTCGCGGTAATGCCATGCCAGTGCCGTCTCTTTTACTTCCAGTCGCGAACGGGGAGTTTTGTCCACAAACATTTGCAGGATGGACTGAAGTCCGGTGCTCCATTCCAATTTCTTTATATTTTTGTGCCATACACCATTTTCCTTATAGAAAGCTCCATGTTCGGCTGCCATGCAGACAGGGAGCGAACCGAGCCATTTCTCTAATGTAAAATGATCCCGGCCACTATTGATGACAATATGGTTGGAGGGATCAGCAGTCATCTGCTGTAAAATAGAAATAAGTTCGGGAGTCGGTTTCGCATCCTCGGGGCGTGTCTTGAGCGCTGCCAGTGTTCCGTCGTAATCCAGTAAGATCAGGCGTTGTTTTGCCTGATTGTATTTCAGCTTGATTTGCGCAATGGTTGCTGCAGTGATACGTTTTTTCCGTAACGAATCGTTCTTCATACAAGTCATGTCCAGGCCATTTACAAAGTCGGCAGCCCATTTATTGACTGTTTGTACGGACAATATCTTCTGCATACGCTGCAAACGTAACTTTTGTTCCTCTGCCGGCATTTCCAGGGCCTGGCAGATAGCATTCTCTATTTGTCCCGAATCATTCGGGTTGATTTGAATAGCATCTGTCATCTCTACTGCGGCTCCTGCCATTTCACTGAGGATAAGTACACCAGTGTTATCGCATTTGGAAGCTACATATTCTTTGGCTACCAGATTCATGCCGTCGCGTAAGGGAGTTACCAGGGCAATATCGGCTACATAATACATGGCAGTAAGTTCTTCTAATGAAAAGCCATGATAGAAGTAACAGACGGGAGTCCAGTTCATCGTGGAGTAGCGCCCGTTGACAGAACCTATTTCTTCATCTATCTTCGTTTTCAGCTCTGCATAACTTCCTACGTGATCGCGGGAAGGAACGATTACCATTGCCAATGTTACTTTTCCATGATACTCTGGATGATGTTCGAGAAAACTGGAAAAGCCATGCAGCCGGTGGAGGATTCCTTTGCTATAGTCCAGCCGGTCTACGGATAAGATTAATTTGTGGTTACCGAAAAGGGTCCGGTTGCGGTCGATGGCTTGCCGCACTACAGGATTTTGGGAGGCATTGTGATAGAGCTCATAGTTGATTCCCATGGGCAGAGCATCTACCCTTACTACTCGGTTACCAATTTGTATTTCGTCCAGTTTGAAGTCGATGTGCAGTACCCGCTCTACGGCACTGATAAAGTGACGCATATAGTCGTGGGTATGGAAAGCGATAAAGTCCGCTCCCAGCAATCCTTTCAGTATTTCGGCACGTTCCGGAAGGATACGGAAAAGTTCGTAAGAAGGAAAGGGGATGTGATGGAAATAGCCGATACAGAGTTCCGGATATACTTTTCTTAGCATGCCGGGGAGTAACATCAGCTGATAATCTTGAATCCACACTTTGTCTCCGGGACGTATCAAGCGGCAAATCTCATCACAGAAAAGTTGATTGACTACTTGATAAGACTGCCAGAAACACTTCTTATATAAGGTATAAGCATAAAAGTAATGGCACATAGGCCAGATAGTACTGTTACTGTATCCTTCGTAGTAGTTTCTGATGTGTGCCTCTGATAAAAAGACCGGATGGAAATTCAGTTCCAGCAGTTTTTCGTTGATTTCCTGTTTGTCTTTTTCCTTATTAACGCATATTCCAGGCCATCCTATCCAATGCTTCTCATAAGATGTCTCAAGAGAATCTAATCCCGTTGTCACTCCGCCTTCACTGCGTGAAAAGACGAATGTGCCATTCGGGTTGGCAACCTTTACGGGTAATCTGTTTGATATAATATATAGTTTCATACCTGCTGAAGGGCAAAGTATATACCAATTAGCCTCTTTTATCCATTAAGCGTTTATTATCAGTGTGTTATCTTTTGATGACCAGTTTGTTTCACCTTTTCAAAATGGGAATACTCTTTCGTTTTGAAAATCGATCCTTACATTTTGTCTGGAAAGCAGTAACCTTTTCAAAATAGGGATGCTTTTTCAAAATGGTAGGGTCTGATGGGAACCTATGAGCAGAATGAATTATTGTATTGCTCTATCAATCAGCTTATTGTTGTTTACTCCATTGTTTTGGCACGCATTTGGCATACTGTCTACCAAGAAATTTTAAAATAATCATTTAAACGAAAAAACATGGAAGTAACACTATCATTTATTTTTTGCCTGTTAAGCGGCTTTGCCTGCTTCTGGCTGTTTTGGAAATGTGTAGACTGGTTTGAAAAGATCTAAAAAGAAGGAGAAGGAATTATGTACACAGCATTATTTGTATTAGGTATTGCAATCTTCGGTTATTTGATGTATGTACTCATCAGACCCGAGAAGTTTTAAAGTTATACAGTTTAAGGTAAAAGTATGAATACAGAAATTTTAGGTGTGGTTGCGCAGATCGCTTTGATGGTGATTCTGGCTTATCCACTGGGAAAATATATTGCCAGGGTTTATAAAGGAGAGAAAACCTGGTCGGATTTTATGGTTCCTGTTGAAAGAATCATTTATAAAGTATGCGGAATTGATCCCAAGGAAGAAATGAACTGGAAACAGTTCCTGAAAGCATTACTGATTTTGAATGCTTTCTGGTTTTTCTGGGGAATGGTATTGTTGGTTTCGCAGGGATGGTTGCCTTTGAATCCAGACGGTAACGGGCCGCAGACACCGGATCAGGCTTTCAATACCTGTATCAGTTTTATGGTCAACTGTAATTTACAGCACTATAGCGGCGAAAGCGGATTGACTTATTTCACACAGCTGTTTGTCATTATGCTCTTCCAGTTTATTACCGCTGCAACCGGTATGGCTGCTATGGCCGGTATTATGAAAAGCATGGCTGCAAAGACAACAAAAACAATCGGTAACTTCTGGCATTTTCTGGTATTGAGTTGTACCCGTATCCTGCTGCCGCTTTCTTTGATTGTAGGTTTCATCCTGATTCTTCAGGGAACCCCGATGGGATTTGACGGAAAGATGCAGGTGACTACTCTTGAAGGACAGGAGCAGATGGTTTCTCAAGGACCTACGGCTGCAATTGTACCTATCAAACAATTAGGTACAAATGGTGGCGGTTACTTTGGCGTGAACTCTTCTCATCCGTTGGAAAACCCTACTTATCTTACCAATATGGTGGAATGCTGGTCTATCTTGATTATTCCGATGGCAATGGCATTGGCATTAGGGTTCTATACTCGCAGGAAGAAACTGGCTTATAGTATTTTCGGTGTGATGCTTTTCGCCTTTTTGGTGGGTGTCTGCATCAATGTCAGTCAGGAGATGGGCGGAAATCCCCGTATCGATGCATTGGGAATTGCGCAGGATAATGGCGCGATGGAAGGTAAAGAGGTTCGTTTGGGTGCCGGAGCTACAGCCCTCTGGAGTATTGTGACTACTGTTACTTCCAACGGTTCAGTGAATGGTATGCATGATTCTACTATGCCGTTGTCTGGTATGATGGAGATGCTGAATATGCAGATTAATACTTGGTTTGGTGGTGTCGGTGTAGGCTGGATGAACTATTATACATTTATTATTATCGCGGTATTTATTAGCGGTTTGATGGTAGGGCGTACACCGGAGTTTCTGGGCAAGAAAGTAGAAGCCCGTGAAATGAAGATAGCTACGATCGTAGCATTGTTGCATCCGTTCGTCATATTGGTGTTTACTGCTATCTCAAGTTATATATATACACATCATCCGGACTTTGTAGAAAGTGAGGGTGGATGGCTGAATAATCTCGGATTCCATGGCTTGAGTGAACAACTCTATGAGTATACGTCTTCTGCCGCTAACAATGGTTCAGGTTTTGAAGGACTGGGCGATAATACTTATTTCTGGAACTGGACATGTGGTATTGTGCTTATACTTAGTCGTTTCCTTCCTATAATCGGACAGGTTGCCATTGCCGGTCTGCTGGCTCAGAAGAAGTTTATTCCCGAGAGTGCCGGAACATTGAAGACTGATACGCTGACTTTCGGTATAATGACATTTGTCGTAATCTTTATTATTGCTGCTCTGTCATTCTTCCCGGTACATGCTTTAAGTACAATCGCCGAACATTTAAGTTTGTAATTCTGAATTAGAGAGATATGAAAAATATGAAATCAGCTTCTTTGTTTCAAAAGGAGCAAGTTATAGAAAGTTTGAAACAGTCATTCGTGAAGTTAAATCCACGTCTGATGATAAAGAACCCGATCATGTATACGGTCGAAGTGGCTACGGTGGTCATGTTGTTTGTGACACTTTACTCCATCATAAACCCTTCACAAGGTTCGTTTGCTTACAACATAGCTGTGTTTATCATTCTGTTTGTCACACTGTTGTTTGCCAATTTTGCCGAAGCTATTGCCGAAGCACGGGGAAAGGCGCAAGCCGATAGTCTGCGTAAAACACGTGAGGAGACACCTGCCAAAAAGGTAGAAGGCAATAAAATAGTGACTGTCAGTTCTTCGCAATTAAAGAAAGGAGACGTGTTTGTTTGTGAAGCCGGAGATGTGATTCCGTCCGATGGTGAAATAATCGAAGGACTGGCTTCTATCGATGAAAGTGCGATTACAGGGGAGTCTGCTCCGGTAATTCGGGAAGCAGGTGGTGATAAGAGTTCGGTGACAGGCGGTACGAAAGTATTGTCAGATCATATAAAAGTAATGGTGACCACTCAGCCGGGAGAAAGTTTTCTGGATAAAATGATTGCGCTGGTAGAAGGTGCGTCTCGTCAGAAAACTCCGAATGAGATAGCACTGACTATTCTGCTGGCCGGTTTTACACTTGTCTTTGTCATTGTGTGTGTGACGTTAAAACCGTTTGCCGATTACAGCAATACTGTCATTACCATTGCTTCACTTATTTCTTTGTTTGTATGCCTGATTCCGACAACAATCGGAGGACTTCTTTCTGCTATCGGTATTGCCGGTATGGACCGTGCACTACGTGCGAATGTGATAACAAAATCGGGCAAGGCAGTGGAAACTGCCGGCGATATTGATACCTTGTTGCTGGATAAGACCGGAACTATCACCATCGGTAATCGTAAAGCTACCCATTTTCACACTGCGCCGGGCATTGATCTGCACGCTTTTGTAGAAAACTGTCTGCTTTCCTCTCTGTCCGATGAAACTCCGGAAGGCAAATCAATCGTAGAACTGGGACGTGAATCGGGCATCCGTATGCGCAGCTTGAATACGACCGGTGCGCGGATGATTAAGTTTACAGCCGAAACCAAGTGTTCGGGCGTTGATCTGCCGGATGGAACTCAGATTCGTAAAGGAGCTTTTGATGCTATCCGTAAGATAGTGGAAAGTGCCGGAAATAAATTTCCGAAAGAGGTGGAAGAGGTGATTGCTGCTATTTCAAGCAATGGTGGTACGCCCTTGGTGGTATGTGTAAACCAGAAAGTGACGGGAGTGATTGAATTGCAGGATATCATCAAGCCGGGCATTCAGGAACGTTTCGAACGCTTGCGCAAGATGGGAGTGAAAACGGTTATGGTGACCGGCGATAATCCGCTGACTGCCAAATATATTGCAGAGAAGGCAGGTGTGGATGATTTTATTGCCGAAGCCAAGCCGGAAGATAAAATGGAATATATCAAGAAGGAACAGCAGTCCGGTAAACTGGTGGCAATGATGGGGGACGGAACCAATGATGCTCCTGCTTTGGCTCAGGCAAATGTCGGAGTGGCAATGAATAGTGGTACACAGGCTGCGAAAGAGGCCGGTAATATGGTCGATCTGGATAATGATCCAACGAAACTGATTGAGATTGTGGAAATCGGTAAACAGTTGCTGATGACTCGTGGTACACTGACTACTTTCTCTATTGCCAATGATGTGGCTAAGTATTTTGCCATTGTTCCTGCTTTGTTTATGGTGGCTATCCCCGAATTGGCAGCACTGAATATTATGCAGTTGCATAGTCCTGAAAGTGCGATTCTTTCGGCAGTCATCTTCAATGCCATTATTATTCCGATTCTGATTCCATTGGCTTTGCGCGGCGTTCAGTACAAGCCGATAGGTGCAAGTGCCTTACTTCGCCGGAATCTGTTGATTTATGGGGTGGGCGGTGTGATTGCTCCTTTTATCGGAATCAAGTTGATCGATTTATTAGTAGGTTTATTCTTTTAATTAAAAAACAATAGCGATGAAAACTTTATTTAAATCACTAAAGATAACTCTCGTTTTCTGTGTCTTTTTTTCCGTGTTCTATATTCTTGTTTTGTGGTTGTTTGCACAGGTTGCAGGTCCTAATAAGGGAAATGCTGAAGTAGCCACACTGGATGGAAAAGTGGTAGGTGCGGCTAATGTAGGTCAGATGTTTACGAAAGACATTTATTTCTGGGGACGTCCTTCGTGTGCCGGAGACGGCTATGATGCCACCAGCTCTTCCGGTAGTAACAAAGGACCTACGAATCCTGAATATCTGGCTGAAGTCGAAGCACGTATCGACACTTTTCTGGTACATCACCCTTATCTGAGCCGTAAAGAAGTTCCGGCGGAGATGGTAACAGCAAGTGCTTCCGGTCTCGATCCGAATATTACTCCACAATGTGCGTACGTGCAGGTAAAGAGAGTGGCACAGGCGCGTGGACTGACGGAGAATCAGGTAAAGGAAATCGTTGATAAAAGTGTGGAGAAACCTTTTCTGGGACTTTTCGGAACGGAGAAGATTAATGTGCTGAAACTGAATATAGCTCTTGAAGAAAGTAATAAGTAGATGAAGATCAGGAGCAGCGTTCCTGTCCGAATCGTTTTAGTTATTTATTGCGGTTCAGATAAACAGGGCTGGGCAGGGCGCTGCTCTTTTTTAGAAACATAAAATAAAAAAGATAAATATGAAGACTTTTTTTAGTAAGAAGATTGTTTTGGGATCATTGGTTGCAGCAGTCGTATGCGCATTGAGTATAACAGAGGTAAAAGCACAGGAATTTACAGTGCAGGGCGATGTGGTCAGTTCCTATGTCTGGCGTGGTATGTATCAGGGGGGAGGTGCAGCTTTTCAGCCCACACTAGGTTTTGGGATCGGAAACTTTTCTGTTACCGCATGGGGATCTACTAATTTCGGTGGAGGCAACAAGGAACTGGATCTGACTCTTGCCTATAAGTTGGGTGAAGCAGGCCCTACGCTGACTGTTGCCGACCTATGGTGGGAAGGTGAAGGAGCACGGGACATCATTTTGAAGCGGGATTATCTTATACGCTGCCCGTAGAGAAGTTTCCTTTGTCCGTGGCATGGTATACGATGTTTGCCGGAAAAGACAAGAAACTGAATGATAGCGGAGAACTAAAACAAAATTATTCATCCTATCTGGAACTTAATTATCCTTTCAGTGTGAAAAATGTCGATTTAAATGTAACTTGTGGCGCAGTGCCGTATAAGGCGGAGAGTATATACACGAATAGTGGTTTCGCCGTGACTAATATAGCATTAAAAGGAATGACAGAGATAAAAATTAATGATAAGTTTTCATTGCCGATATTTGCACAGGCTATATGGAATCCATGTGTTGAAGATGCTTTCTTGGTTTTTGGCGTAACTTTAAGGCCATAGATATAAACTCATGAATTTTTATTATACAGAGACCCGTGGTGATCGTGATGATTATTACGGGTTGAAATAGTTTATAAACAGGAATTAAATAAATGGATATGGATAGAGAACAGAGTGTACAACATTTTTTGGATCTGATCAAGAAGTCTCACCGAGGCAAATTCAAAGTATATATCGGCATGATAGCCGGTGTAGGTAAATCATATCGTATGCTTCAGGAGGCCCATGAATTACTGGACAACGGAGTGGATGTACAAATCGGCTATATTGAGACTCACGGACGTGCGGGAACGGAGGCACTGATGGAAGGATTGCCTGTTATCCCCCGACGTAAAATTTTCTATAAAGGAAAGGAGTTGGAGGAAATGGACGTGGATACAATAATCCGTATTCATCCTGAGATTGTGATTGTGGACGAACTGGCACATACCAATGTGGAAGGCAGTCTGAATGAGAAGCGTTGGCAGGATGTGATGACTCTGTTGGATGAGGGGATTAATGTGATTTCTGCTATCAATATCCAGCATATTGAAAGTGTGAATGAAGAAGTACAGGAGATCACGGGAATTGAAGTGAAAGAACGGGTCCCGGACAGCGTGCTTCAGGAAGCAGACGAGGTTGTGAATATCGACCTGACAGCGGAAGAGTTGATCTCACGTCTGAAAGCAGGAAAGATATACCGTCCGGAAAAGATTCAGACGGCATTGGATAATTTCTTCCGGACCGAGAATATTCTTCAATTGCGCGAACTGGCCCTGAAAGAAGTGGCGCTTCGGGTGGAGAAGAAAGTGGAGAACGAAGTGGTGATGGGTGTTGCAGTCGGCATCAGGCATGAGAAATTTATGGCTTGTATCAGTAGTCATGAGAAGACACCCAGAAGGATTATCAGGAAAGCGGCACGTCTGGCAACACGGTATAATACGACTTTTGTCGCTCTTTATGTGCAGACACCGAAAGAGAGTATGGACAGGATTGATTTGGCTAGTCAGCGTTATCTGTTGAATCATTTTAAACTGGTGGCAGAACTGGGAGGAGAGGTCGTTCAGGTACAGTCGAAGGATATTCTGGGGAGTATTGTCAAAGTTTGTCAGGAAAAACAGATATCGTCTGTCTGTATGGGAATTCCTAATCTGAGATTTCCTCGTGCTATCTGCTCTATACTTGGATATAGAAAGTTTTTAAATAATTTGTCACAAGCTAA
>OMAW01001144.1_pt1 | contig 11094 bp, 6 predicted proteins | sample 1644731 | NCBI WGS metagenome assembly OMAW01 (sample SAMEA103958133, study PRJEB25191) | human gut metagenome | biome: human-associated habitat [ENVO:00009003]; feature: intestine environment [ENVO:2100002]; material: feces | place: Germany | collected 2013/2015 | reverse complement strand
CGGCCGCGGCCGCCGCAGCAAGACGGCAGCCGCGGTTTTGATTTGAAGGAGGCTCCCCAATGATCACGATTCAAGGCAAGGGCGTTTCCGCCGGTGTCGGCGTTGGCCCGCTTTACTTTTACCGCCGTGCCACGGCGGAGATCAAGCGCTACACGGTGGAGGATACCGACGCCGAGTGGCACCGCTTCAAGGGTGCGCAGACCGGCGCAGTCGAGCAGCTGGGCGTGCTGGCCGAGCAGGCCCGCAAGGAGGCCGGCGACGAAGCCGCCATGCTGTTTGAGACCCACCAGATGATGGCCGAGGACCTCGACTACGAGGAGGCCATTGAGGATCGCATCGTCAACCAGAAAATGAACGCCGAGGCCGCCGTCTCCGACACGTCAGAGCAGTTTGCCGAGATGTTCGCCTCGATGGACGACGCCTATATGCAGGCCCGCGCCGCCGACGTCAAGGATGTCAGCCAGCGCATTCTGGGCATCCTGTGCGGCATCGTGCAGGGCGGCATTGCGTCCGATGTGCCGGTGCTGCTCTGCGCCGACGACCTGGCCCCGTCCGAAACGATCCAGCTGGACAAGTCCAAGGTCCTGGGCTTCATCACGGCGGGCGGCTCCGGTTCGAGCCATACGGCCATTCTGGCCCGCACGCTGGGCATTCCCGCCATCGTCGGCATGGGCGACGCGCTCAAGCCCGAGCTGGAGGGCCGCGCCGCCATCGCGGACGGCAGCACCGGTGCGCTGGTCATCGACCCCGACGACGACACCCGTGACCGCCTGCTGAAAAAGCGCGACGAGCAGCTGCGCCTGCAGCGCCTGCTGGAAACGCTCAAGGGCCAGGCCAACGTAACGAAGGACGGCAAGACCATCCGCATCTACTGCAACATCGGCTCGCCGGAGGATGTGCATGCCGTGCAGGTCAACGACGGCGGCGGCATCGGTCTGTTCCGCTCCGAGTTCCTCTACCTGAACACGACGGACTATCCCACCGAGGAGCAGCAGTTTGAAGCCTACAAGCAGGTGCTGTCTGACATGGACGGCAAGGAGGTCATCATCCGCACGCTGGACATCGGCGCGGACAAGCAGATCGGCTACTTTGACCTGCCCAAGGAGGATAACCCCGCCATGGGTATGCGCGCGCTGCGCATCTGCCTGACCCGGCCCGAGATCTTCAAGACCCAGCTGCGCGCCCTGTTCCGCGCGTCCGCATTCGGCAAGCTGGGCATTATGTTCCCGATGGTCACCTCCGTCTGGGAGGTCCGTGAGGCCAAGCGCATGTGCGAGGAGGTCCGCCGCGAGCTGAAAAACGAGGGCATCCCCTACAGCGAGGATGTGCAGATCGGCATTATGATCGAGACGCCCGCCGCGGCCATCAACAGTGACCGTCTGGCAAAGGAGGTCGACTTCTTCAGCATCGGCACGAACGATCTGACTCAGTACACGCTGGCCTGTGACCGTCAGAACAACGACCTGGGCCGCTTCTACGACCCGCATCACCCCGCAGTGCTGCGCCTGATCCGCCTTGTGACCGAGAACGCCCACAAGAACGGCATCTGGGTCGGCATCTGCGGTGAGCTGGGCGCAGACCTGACCCTGACCGAGACCTTCCTCGCCTTCGGCGTGGACGAGCTCTCCGTCACGCCGCGCTCCGTTCTGCCCCTGCGCAACGCCGTCCGCATGACGGACACCCGCGAGAGCAGCGAGCGGATTCTGTCTGACCTTGATTCGGATTATACAGCACGATAAAACGACAAAAAGTAAAGAGACCGTCTGAAACAGGCGGTCTCTTTTTGGTTTATCCAGTTGTTTGCGGGCAGCCCTCTGGCCGCCGTGAGCGCTTGCGGCAACGGGAAAGTCCACGGGTTGCCACCGTAGGGGGGCGGCGTCCTCGACGCCCCGCGAAGGGGCCAAGCCCCCTTCCCGCAGAGGAACTGCTAAATGGGCAGCGACGGCAAAGTTGCGGGCCGGGCATGCCCGGCCCCTACAGCTCAACCTTTACTCCAGCTCAAAATCCCCAACTACCAGCAGCTCCAGGCTTGCGTCCGGGTCGGCAACAAGCCGCTTGGACTGGTTCAGAATGGCCTTTTCCAGCGTGTTGCGGGCCATGCGTCCGTTGCCGTTTGTGGCGGCGTCCTCGGCCTGCTTGCGGTCAAAGTAGGTGACCAGCGGCAGCTCACAGGCAGCGTCCAGCGTGTAGCCCTTGGATCTTGCAATCGAGCACAGAATCTTATACAGCTCCGCGCCCGTGTAGTCCGGGAACTCGATCTGATTCGGGAAACGGCTGGCCAGGCCGGAGTTCGCGCTCAAAAACAGCTGCATCTCCTTCGTGTAGCCCGCCAGAATCACGACGAGGTCGTCGCGGTGGTCCTCGATCCCCTTGACCAGCGTGTCAATCGCCTCAAGGCCGAAGCTGTCCTCACCGCCGCGGTAGAGGGCGTAGGCCTCGTCAATGAACAGCACGCCGCCCAGCGCGCTCTGGATGACCGAGTTCGTCAGCGGGGCGGTGTGGCCGACATAGCGGCCCACCAGATCGGCGCGGGTGACCTCCACGAGCTGGCCGCCGCGCAGTGCGCCGATGGCCTTCAGGTACTTGGCCAGTATGCGGGCAATCGTCGTCTTGCCGGTGCCGGGGTTTCCGGTAAAGATCATGTGCATGTTGACCTCGGCGACCTTCAGGCCCTGGGCCTTGCGGCGCTGCTGGGCCTGCACGTTTTTGGCGATGTCACGTACATAGCTCTTGATTTCATCCAGACCGATGATGCCGTCCAGCTCAGCCTCCACCGCGTCCACATCGCCGCGGTACTGCTGGGGCAGCAGCGCCAGCAGGTCAAAGGAGTCGCCGCCGTTCACGGCCATGCACAGCCTGCCGTTCTCCGCCGTCAGCGCGGCGGGCGTGCCGTCGGTGGGCGTCTCGTCGGCATCCAGCACGTACTCGGCAATCGCGCGGTAGACTGTCTCGCAGTAGTCGCGCATAGCCTGCATACCGCTGGTCTTGCCGTACTGCGACGCCAGCAGGTCACGCACATCTGCGCCCATGGTCAGCGCCAGTCCGCACTGCCTGCGGGTGCGCTGGGCCAGATAATTCAGCTCCCGCGCGGCCACGGCGGCCAGCGCCTCGGGGGTGAACGCCTCGGTGCGGCAGATGTCGCCCGCAACGGCGTCCACAAACTTTGCCCCAAAGTAATCGGCCAGCGCGGTCTCGCCCTTGTTGGAGTAGAACACAAAATACTTGCCGCCGGCCTGCAGCTCGCCGATGGCACCGGGGGCCAGCGCCGTGCCGACATCCACGAGGATGCCGCGCTGCAAAACGTACCGGCTCGACAATGCCAGCGTGCCGTCCATCGCCAGCGTCGCCAGCATATTCAGGTAGTTGGCGGCGCAGCTCTCGTAATGCTCAAAGGTCAGCACCTCGGCGTCGGACTGCAGCGCCGCGTAAAGGTCCTGCAAAAACAGCTTCTCCTGCGCGGGGCCGGGGTAGAGCGCCAGATCCAGCGTCTCCACGGCAGCGCTGTGCAGCACACCGCGGGCGGCCAGCTCGTCCACCACGCATTGCAGCGCATAGTGGCGGCCCGTGCCGTTGGGGCCGCAGAGCAGCATCACGCTGCGGGCGTGGGCGGTGTCGTCCGCCGTGCCCAGCACAAACGGGCGGCGGAACGCCTTGACCAGCGCCGAGACGAAGGCATCCTGCCCCAGCACCTGGGCCTTGATCTTTTCGGTCACTCCGGCAAAATCCGCCTTGGCGGGCACAGCCGGGGCAGGGGAGGGCGCAGCTACGGTGCCGCCCAGCAGACCGTCCTGCTTGAGCGACTTCGTCAGCTCGCTGCTCATCCTGCGCACGCTCTCCGCCGTGGCGGCCCCTGCCTTCTGCACGGCGTTCAGTGCGCTGCCCGCGGCAGTCTGGCGCTTCTGGGCCTCGGTCAGGGCGTCCAGCTGGGCCTGCATCTGCTGCACGGCGTCGTTGGCGTCCTCAGCCTGCTTCGGGGTCGCGGCGTACCTGCCGCCGCCCATCAGGCCGCGGACCCAGGCATCGTATTGGTCTTCCAGGCTCATCGTTTATCCTCGGTTTCCGGGCCGATGCAAGCATCGGCCCCTACAGATTTTTTAGGGAGCTTCACGGTGTAAAAATCCTTGACACTGCACCCGGCGCGCCCGCCGCCTGCACAGGCGCAGGCACACGCGCAGCTGGACGCACACGCGCAGGCACAGCTGCTGGCACAGCCGGAATGGTTGCTGTGGTGGCGGCTCACACCGCCGCCGCGGGTCTTGCCGCCGCCCGCCCTGAACTCCGGCGGCGGGTCCGTGCGGTGGTAGCCACTGGGCGGGGGTGCGGAGCGGGCGCAGCGGATCGTGTGAACGCCGTTCGTGTACCAGAACCAGTCGTCGGGGTCGATCCCGCCGCCGAAGCCGCCGCCCCACTCGGGGGACTGGGAGGCTATCGCAATGATGATGACGGCAACTGCCAGCAGCACCACAACCAGCGTCACCAGCATACCGACGATCTCGTCCAGGTCCTCGCCGCTGTCATAGTCGTCGGTGGTCATGGCTGCGCCGGGGTCAAACGCCGCGGCGTTCGTGACAGGCACCGTCACATGCACCATGGCCTGCTGGCCGTGCCCCATCGCGCCGAAATCCCAGGTCAGGTAATCGCCGTCCACGCCGGTGTTATCGGCGACAAAACCGTCGTAATTGTGCCAGCGCACCTGCATATTTTCAACGCTCAGGTCGTCGAACCAGCCGGGTGTAAACGCGAAGTTTGCCGTACCATCATCGTTTTTTGTGAACAAATGGCTCTGGTGCACGCTGAATGCAAAATGTACACTGCTCTCCCCGCCGTTGGCGGCGGCCACATCGGGCGCGTAGTAACGGTGGCGGAACACGACCTTGGCGTAGCTGCCGCCGTCGCTCGTGTACTGTAAATCAGAGATCGTATCGGTCAGCGGGGTCAGCTCGTCCACGCTGGAATTGGCCAGGCCGATCTTGACCCAGCTCAAATAATCGGTCTTATCGCCGTCGATGACCTGCCAGTCGATGTCGTAGGTGATGTCGGCGGAGCCGTCCTCCCGCGGGTCAACGGTCACAACATAGCTGCGGATGTAGTCCATGTCGCCGTCCTCGGCGTAGGGGGCATCAGCCTCCGCGGCAGCGGCGGGCAGGGCCAGCAGCATACCGCAGGTCAGCACCGCGCACAAAAGCGCCAACCGGCGCAGAAAGTTCATCTTCATCAGCAGCCCTCCTGCATCGGGGTGGCCCCCAGCTGGCAGCGGCGCTCCATTTTGGCGCTCTCGCCGCGGATGGCGCGGCAGGCACCGCTGTGCCAGATGCGCGGCCAGGGGGTGCGCAGCATATTGCCCAGTCCCTTGCCGGTCAGCCAGCTCTGGCAGGGCAGCACCGTGCCGTCCGGCGCCACGGCCATGTTGGACAGACAGGCACCGCAGCTGGGGATCTGGGTAAAGCCCAGCGTGCGCAGCGTCTCCTCGGGCAGCCAGCCGGGGCTTGTAAAGTTGATTTCCATGCCGTTTGCGGCGGCGTACTCCATGGCGGGGCGCAGTACATCCTCCAGCTCGGCGGGAGTCAGGCGCACGGCGCGGCTGGCGTCGCTCTCGGCATTGCCCGCAGGGATCAGCCCGCTGCAGGTCAGGTAGCGGATGCCCAGCTCATGCGCGAATCTGACCACCGACAAGTAGTCCCTGTTCAGGCTGCAAAGCGGTGTGTTCAGGCTGACGTTCAGGTCCGCAGCCAGCGCATTTTTGATGCCGTTCACCGTGTCGGTGTAGCCGTCCACGCCGACCAGCGCGTTGTGGATGTCGGCATCGGCGGAGTAGAACGTGATCTGCACAGCGTCCAGGCTGGCGGCGTGCAGATCCTTGCACATCATGCTGGTCAGCATCCGGCCATTGGTGTTCAGGCGGGTGACAAACCATTGTGCCGCCTGCACGAGCTTGACCAGATCGTGGCGCAGCGTCGGTTCGCCGCCCGTAAAGGTCAGCTGCGGAATGCCGGCGTTGCGGCATTTTTCAATGACGGCCAGCCACTGGTCGGTGTCCAACTCCGGCACGGCGGAAAGCGGCTGGTTGGCGGCGTAGCAGTGCAGGCATTTCTGGTTGCAGTGCCACGCGCCGTCCTTGACCATCGAGCTGACCATCAGGTCCATGCGGTGGGGCGCGGCCATCCGCGGTGCATAATCGGCCAGACTGACCGGTTCAATCGAGAGCGGCGGCTCCCCGCCGCGGGCAATCGTGCACAGGCAGTCCACAAGCGTTTTCAGGTCGCTCTCGATCTGCGCGTACTCGGTCTTGCGGTAAATTTTGCGGGTCGCAGCCACGGCCTGCGCGTTGATGGCGCTCCACTCCTCCGGGCGTATCTCCTTGCCGGTGTAGGGCTTTAAAGCCTCGATGAAGTTGGTCAGCAGAATAGCCCAGCTGACGTTGAGCGGCAGGATGTCCTGCCCGTTCAGAATGGCCGTAAACGGCGTCTCGCGGTCCGGCTTATGGCAGGGCACAAGATGGATGCGCACAACGCCCGGCCCATCCGGGTCGAGCGTGATATGCCGCACCCGGTTCAGCCGCGCCCGCAGGAACATACGTTCCGCGTAGGTAAGGTGTTTTGAATATCTCATAAAGAGGTTCCCCTCGTAAATTTTGTTTGTAAGCAGTATGGTGATACTTATAGAAAGTATACCATATTTACGGAGTGATTACAACTGTATGCATAGAAAAAGCACCCGTCCAAAAGAGGACGGGTGCGATGCAAAGGCTTCCCCCGCGCAGGGGGAAGCTGCCCGCAAAGCGGACTGATGAGGGCCGGGTTTGCCGCAATTGCCCGATAGCGGGGCTGCTGCTTCGTTGGGGCCGGGCATGCCCGGCCCGCGGCCTTCCCGCAGGTGCGAGCCTGCCTTTCCGCGGAGGGCCGGGCATGTCCGGTCCCTACAGGGCGGCACAGCTTTAACTGGCCGCCGTGGGGGACTCCGCCCTCATCCGGCCCTGCGGGGCCACCTTCCCCCTCGGGGGAAGGCTCTGGTTTTTCAAATCGCCCGGAAGCCCTTGCCCACGATCTCGCTGCTGTTCACAATCGTGATAAAGGCGTGGTCGTCCAGACCGCGGACGTGCAGGCGGAGCTTCTGGGCCTGGCCGCGGGTCAGGACTGTGGTCAGCACCCATTTTTCATCGTGGGTGTAGGCACCCTCGGCCTGTTCCATCGTGGCGGAACGGTGCAGATCGTTCACGATAAAATCGCGCACCGGCTGCGGGTTGGAGGTGACCACCGTGCAGACCTTGCGCAGATTGATGCTTTCAATCGCGCTGTCCGCGACGGTGCTTTTCAAGATCATGCCCAGGATGCAGTACAGCCCTGTGGCAGGCCCGTAGAGATACGCGCCCACCAGCACAATACCAAGGTCACTGACCATCAGCGCGCGGCCAACGGGCATGCTTGTGTACTTGTTCAGGATCATCGCCACAATATCTGTTCCGCCCGTGGATGCGCCGATGTTGAACACGATGGCCGCGCCGACGGCGGACAGGATTACCGCGAAGCAGAGCTCCAGAAACGCATCGTTTGTCAGCGGCGCGGAAAGGGGGCAGACCCGCTCACACAGGCTGACGTAGAACGACAGCGCGAACGACGAGTAGATCGTCCACCCCATGGACCTGACGCCCAGAAAGACGAACCCCAGCACGACGAGCGCCGCGTTGATGAACCACATGAACGCGCCGACATTCCACCGTGGGAACAGCGTCGCCAGCACAATGGAGAGACCCGACGTGCCGCCGAACGCAAAGTGATTGGGCGTTTTGAAAACGGCGATGCCCACCGCCGTGGCGACCAGCCCCAGATTCAGCAGGAAGAAGAATTTCGCATCCTCCCACAGTTCGTGCAGGGTCAGGTGCTTTTTCAGCTGCGCCAGCATTGGAAATACCTCCCCTTAGAACGTCAGGTTGCCGAACTCGGAGAGCTTGAGCGCTTCATTGTGCTGCTCGGCCCAGTTGATGCTCCACGGGCTGCCAAAGAGCAGCAGCGGGTTGCCCTTCATATCCTCGATGGCGCGGGTGTCGCTGGTCACGTCCAGATGCTTGATGTCCAGTTCTTCCGGGTCGTTCAGCACCCAGCGCAGATGCTCGTATGGCAGGGTCTGCATACGGATGTCTACATTGTACTCGTTTTTCAGGCGGTACTCCAAAACCTCCAGCTGCAAAACGCCGACGACGCCGACGATGACCTCCTCCATACCGGCGCCGAGGTCGCGGAAGATCTGGATCGCGCCCTCCTGGGCGATCTGCTCCATGCCCTTGACGAACTGCTTGCGCTTCATCGTATCGACCTGGGTCACGCGGGCGAAGTGCTCGGGGGCGAACGTCGGGATGCCCGCAAACTGCACATGCTTTTTGCCGGTGCAGAGTGTGTCGCCGATGGAGAAGATGCCCGGGTCGAACAGGCCGATAATATCGCCCGCGTAGGCCTCGCTGACGATGGCGCGGTCATCGGCCATCAGGCTCGTGCCGGTGGCCAGCTTGATGTTCTTGCCCTCCTGCACGTGGAACGCCTCCATGCCGCGCTCAAACTTGCCGGAGCAGATGCGCAGGAACGCAATGCGGTCACGGTGGTTCTTGTTCATGTTGGCCTGGATCTTGAAGATGAAGCCGCTGAACTGCTCGCTGCACGGCTCGACCAGCTCACCGCTCTGCGCGTCCTTGCGGGGCAGCGGGGTGGGGGTCAGGCGCAGGAACTCCTTCAGGAACGGCTCTACGCCGAAGTTCGTCAAAGCGGAGCCGAAGAACACGGGGGACAGCTCGCCGTGCTGCACGGCGTCGAGGTCAAACTCCTCGGCAGCGCCGTCCAGCAGCTCGATCTCGTCCACCAGCTGCTGGTGCAGGTAGGGGGTCAGCAGCTCGTCCAGTGCGGGGTCGCCCAGCTCAGCCTCGGTCTCGCTGACCTTCTTCACGCCGTTGGCGCGGCCGTCGCTGGAGAAAGCCAGCACCTTGCGCGCGTTGCGGTCGAACACGCCCTTGAACTCCTTGCCGCAGCCGATGGGCCAGTTCATGGGGTAGGTCTTGATGCCCAGAATTTCCTCGATGTTCTCCATCAGCTCAAAGGGGTCGCGGGCTTCGCGGTCCATCTTATTGATGAAGGTAAAAATGGGGATGTGGCGCAGGGTGCACACCTTGAACAGCTTGATGGTCTGTGCCTCAACGCCCTTTGCAGCGTCGATGACCATGACGGCAGAGTCTGCCGCCATCAGGGTGCGGTAGGTATCCTCCGAGAAGTCCTGATGGCCGGGGGTATCCAGAATGTTCACGCACTTACCGGCGTAGTTGAACTGCAGCACCGAAGAGGTGACCGAGATACCACGCTGCTTTTCAATGTCCATCCAGTCGGACACGGCGTGCTTGGCGCTCTGCTTGCCCTTGACGGAACCAGCCTGATTGATGGCTCCACCGTACAGCAGCAGCTTTTCGGTAAGGGTGGTCTTACCTGCGTCGGGGTGGCTGATGATGGCGAACGTCCTGCGGCGTTCGATCTCTTCACGATTTGTCATAGATGATATTTCTCCTGAAATGGATGGAACTTCTTCCGGCATCGCGCAGCGATGCCGGAAGAAGCATTTTTACACATACGCACTTTATTCTATACGAAAACGCGTGATAATGCAAGGGTTTTCGTTATTTTTTCAGGATGAAGCAGGGCAGAGGGGCGGTTTCGGCCCAATTGGCAAAATCGCACACCAGAACGGTGAAATCTTTCAGCGGAAGTGCCCGCAGCCAGGCCAGCACCGCCTGCTTTTCGTCTGTGCCGATGACCGCCCCGCTGTACAGGATGGCGCTCACGATGCCGCCGGGGCGCACCGCCTGCAGCGCCGCCTGCAAGGCGGGGATGCTGCTCTGCGCGGTGGAGAACACTGCGTGGTCGGCCCCGGGCAGCCAGCCAAAGTTGAACATCACCGCATCGACGGTGCCGGGCTGCACATACTGTAATAAGTCGGCGTGGCTGCCGCAGATAAGGCTGTACCGCTCGGCGGGCACATTTGCCTGTTCCAGCCGGGTGCGGGTGGAGCGGATGGCTTCGGGCTGCACGTCAAAAGCCAGCACCCGCCCGGCGGGGGCAGTCAGATTGCACAGAAAGGCGGTGTCGCCGCCGTTGCCGCAGGTGGCGTCTACGCACAGCTGCGGATGCACCAGCCGGGCGGCTAAAAAGTCCTGCACAAATTTTACTGCCGTCAGGTCCGGGGTGCGGCGGCGCACCAGCTGCCCGCCCTCGGCGGCAAAGCCGAATTTGCCCCAGAAAGCAAGCTCGGCGGCGTTTTCCGGCAGCGGGGCGGTAAAAACCGTGGCAGCTTCCCGGTCATAGCCGCCAAAGCTGCGCAATACTTCTTTTAACAGGTAGGAGCCGTAGCCCTTGCGCCGCCACCGGGGCAGGATGCACAGGGCGGCAAGCTGTGCGCCCTTGGGGGCGGGAGAAAGGCAGCACTCTCCGATGCAGTCCTTTTCTTTATACAGGGCAAACCCCTGCTCAGTGCGGTGCAGTTCCATAAAAAGCTCCTCCTTGACGGGTCGATGTTCTTCCCTTACAATAGCAAGCGGAAACGCTGCTGTCAAGGGCAGAAAACAGGACCGCATTTCACATATTCTTCACGGCGCAAGCGATTCATTTTCACATTTGACAGTTACAATAGGGACAGTTCAAAGGAACAGATGTCCCTGCGGACCGGCCTTTGAGGGAAGGATGTAGTAACATGGAAAACGAGAACAAGTGGGAATACGATTATTCCGCTTCCAATAACGAGACCGGCTACCCCAACGTGGGCAGCAGCGGCATGAACACGGCGAACCAGTATAACGAGCCGGAAGCGCAGCCCGCGCGTCCGGCCGATACCGCCCCGGCAGATGGCGGCAGCGTGCCGCCCACCCCGCCGGAGCAGCCGCAGTACAGCGCCCCGGAGCAGCCGGAAAAGCCCCGCCGCAAGAAAAAGTTCAACGGCGGAAAACTGGCACGCAGCGCCGTGGCACTGGTGCTGGCAGCCGCCATGGGCTTTGCGGGCGGCTTTGTGGGCGCAAAATACGGCGGCGGCAGCAAGGTGGTCATCCAGCAGGTGGAGCGCCCTGCCAGC
>OMAW01001139.1_pt1 | contig 11130 bp, 9 predicted proteins | sample 1644731 | NCBI WGS metagenome assembly OMAW01 (sample SAMEA103958133, study PRJEB25191) | human gut metagenome | biome: human-associated habitat [ENVO:00009003]; feature: intestine environment [ENVO:2100002]; material: feces | place: Germany | collected 2013/2015 | reverse complement strand
TCGCGGAGAGTGATTCGATGATCTCGCCCATGGCGTCGGCGATGCGCCCGGAGACGCCCGTGTCGATCTCGTCGAAGATGACCGTCGGCAACTGCATGCGCCGGGCCAGCAGGGATTTGAGCGCCAGCATGACCCGCGAGAGCTCACCGCCCGAGGCGATACGTTCGACGCTCTGGGGCGTCGCGTTGCGGTTGGCCGAGAAGAGGAATGCCACGCCGTCGCCTCCCGTGCGCCCGAGGTCGGGGAGCGGGGTGAGCGCTACTCGGAATACGGTTTCGGGCATGCCCAGCTGCACGAGCGTCGCCAGTATCTGTTTTTCGAAGGCCGGGGCGGCTTTTGCGCGTGCCTTGTGCAGCCTGTCGGCCAGCGAGCCGGCCTTCTGTGCGGCTGCGTCCAGTTCTTTTTCAGCCGCTGCGATCTCTTCGTCGCCGTGTACGATGGCGGCGAGCTGTGCGGCATAGCGGTCGCGGGCTGCGATCAGCTCCGCTTCGGAGGCGACGCGGTGCTTTTGTTGCAGGGCGTAGAGGGCGTCGAGGCGTGCGGCGAGTTTGGCCAGCCGTTCGGGGTCGGCGTCGAGGCGTTCGCTGTCGGCGGCTACGGCGTTGTCGATGTCCTTCAGCTCCTCGAGTACGGAGTGCAGGCGTGCGGCGTATTCCCCGGCCGCGGGGAAATGTTCGCGGATGCGTGTCAGGTCGTTCTCGGAATTTTTCAGGAGCGTGAGCACCCCGGTTTCGTCGGCATCGAGGGCGTTGCGGAGCGTAGTGAGCACCTCGCCGATGCGGTCGGCGTTCTCCAGTACGGCCAGTTCTTCCTCGATGGCGGCCTGTTCCCCTTCGCGCAGGTTGGCAGCCGTGAGTTCTTCGCTCTGGAAGCGGAGCCACTCCTCGTCGCGGCGTCCGTCGGCGGCGGCTTCGCGCAGGGCGGCGAGCCGGCGCCGCAGTTCCGTAAGCCGCGTGTACTGCGCGGCATATTGTGCGAGCAGTTCCCCGTTCCCGGCCACGGTGTCGAGCGCCGAGGTGCGGAACTCTTCCGAGGAGAGGATCAGGTTCTGATGTTGCGAGTGGATGTCGATCAGGCGGGTGCCGAATTCGCGCAGCTGGGCCAGTTGCACCGGGAGGTCGTTGATGAAGGCGCGGCTCTTGCCGGTCGGGGTTATCATGCGCGTTACGGTAGTCTCCGGCGCATAGTCGAGGTCGTTCCCGGCGAAGAAAGCCTCCATGTCGCGCCCCGAGAGGTCGAAGGTGCCTTCGACCACGCAGTTGCGTGCGGCGTCCTTCATGGCCGAGCCGTCGTTCTTGGCGCCCAGCAGCAGGCCGAGGGCACCGAGCAGGATGGATTTGCCGGCTCCCGTTTCACCCGTGATGATGTTCAGGTGGGGATCCAGCTCCATTTCGAGCTTGTCGATAAGCACGTAGTTCTCAACCGACAGACGGCGTAACATGGCGGTCTTTATTTTAACAGTGATTCGATTTTGTCGACGATACGTCCGGCTACTTCGCTCTTCGGCATCAGGGGCAGCGGCTCGCGGCCGTTGCGGTCGATGAAGGTCACCTTGTTGGTGTCGCCGCGAAATCCCGCGCCGGCGTCGCGCAGCGAGTTGAGGACGATGAAATCGAAGTTCTTTCGCGCGAGCTTTGCCTCGGCGTTGGCCTGTTCGTCGTGTGTTTCGAGGGCAAAGCCGACCAGCAGGCGGCCGCCTTTGGCGGCTCCCAGCTCTGCGGCGATGTCGCGCGTACGGCGCAGGGTGATGTGCATTTCGCCCTCGCCCTTCTTGAGCTTGGTCTGCGAAACCGCGTCGGGCGTATAGTCCGCCACGGCGGCGCACATGACAGCGCCGTCGGCGCCGTCGAAAGCCCCGGTCGCGGCGTCGTACATCTCGGCGGCAGAGAGCACGTCCACGCGCTCCACGCCCGGAGGTGTCGGCAGCGACGTGCGCCCCGTGACGAGGGTCACCTGCGCACCGCGCGCGGCCAGCGCTCCGGCGATGGCGTAGCCCATTTTGCCCGACGAGTGGTTCGAGATGAACCGCACGGGGTCGATGGCTTCGATCGTGGCGCCTGCCGTTACGACGAAGCGTTTACCGGACAGGTGCTTTTTTTTTTCGGGGTTTTCCGCGGCGAGAAGACCGCCGACGAATGCGGCGATCGCATCGGGTTCGGCCATGCGGCCCTTGCCCTGAAGACCGCTGGCCAGTTCGCCTTCGCCCGGCTCGACGATGTGCACGCCGCGCCGGGCGAGTGTCCGGAGGTTCTGCTGCGTGGCCTCGTGGGCGTACATGTCCAGGTCCATGGCGGGAGCCACGGCGACCGGGCAGCGGGCCGAGAGGTAGGTCGTCAGCAGCAGGTTGTCGGCGATGCCGCATGCCATTTTGGCCAGCGTATTGGCCGTGGCGGGGGCGATCAGGTAGCAGTCTGCCCACTCGCCGAGCGAGACATGGGAATTCCAGGCCCCGTTCTCGGGGTCGAAGAACTCCACGAGGATCGGGTTCCTGGAGAGCGTGGCCATCGTCAGCGGGGTGATGAACTGCTTGGCCAGCGGGGTCATCACGACACGCACCTCGGCGCCCGCCGTCCTCAATAAACGACAGAGCACAGCCGCCTTGTAGGCCGCTATGCTTCCCGTGATGCCCAGCAGTATGTGCCGTCCGGCCAATCCTTCGGCCGGACAGGCAGTGCCTGCGCCGGGGCCCTGTATGCCACCTCCCTGCAAATTCATGGCGGTATCGTTAGGACTCCTTGGCCTCTTTGTTCTCTTTGTAGAAGAGTTCGCCGTCGAGGAACTCCTCGGTGGCGATGATCGCAGGCTTGGGCAGGCGTTCGTAGTAGCGCGAGATTTCGATCTGCTCGCGGTTCTCGAAGGTCTCCTCCATGGTGTCCGTCGGCGAAGAGAAGTCGGCGAGCTTGCGGCTGAGCTCGGTCTTCAGTTCGGTCGAGATCTGGTTGGCACGGCGGGCGATGATGTTCACCGTTTCGTAGATGTTGCCCGTTTCCTTGTCCAGATCCACCAGCTTGCGCGTGATGGTGTTGTTGGGGATGTTCTTCTTGATTTCCATTGTTATATGTTGTTGTCTTTGTCTTCGTCCTTCTTGTTGCGGTCGAGGTAGTCCCGTGCGTGCTTGGCCATGCAGTCGACCTCCTTGGTGTATTTCGATTCGGGGAACTCCTCCTTGAACGAGAGGTAGGAGTCGAGCATCGAGAGATAGCGGTCGGTCTGCTTGTTGGCGATCGAGTTGTTGGCGAAGCGGTAGCTGGCGTCCACGATCATGTACATGATCTCTTCGCGGTGATTGCTGTCCGGGAATTGTTTGAGCGCATTTTTCAGCGATACGATGGCCGATTTGTAGCGGCCTATCTTATAGTAGGTGTATGCGTTCAGGTAGGACTTGTCGTGCAGGCGCTGCGTCAGTTCGCCGTTGATCTGCTTGAAATCCTCGACGCGGTCGCTGTGAGGGTAGCGCGACATGAACTCGTTGATGGCGATCAGTGCCTGCCCGGTCATCGTCTGGTCGCGCGAGGGGCCGGGCGAGAGGTAGTAGAAGCAGAGTGCGTACATGCCTTCGGCGTCTTCGATGAAGGCGCTGCGGCCGAACTTGCGGCGGAAATCGTCGAACAGGGCCGAGGCGGTGTCATAGTCGCGGTTCTTGAACTTGCAGCGGGCGTTGAAGAACGAGACGCTGTCTTCGCGCGGCGTGCCGATGTAGTAGTGCTGGACGCCCTCGAAGAGCGTCGAGGCACGCGACCACTTCTCTTTCTGGTAGTACTCCAGCGCCTTGCTGTAAATCAGTTCGGGTTGTCCGCTTTTGAGCAGGGAGTTGATGCCTGCGCATCCGCTAAATGCGGTGACCAGAATCACCCCGCACACGGCGTATAAAAAAGTCTGCTTCATTGATAAATCTTTTACGGCGCTTTATCGCGCAAAGTTACGCATAAATTAACGATTTCCAAAAAAAATTATTGTGCGTAACAATAAGGTGCCGCGCCGTATTTCCCGTTCCCGTCCGGGCGGGAGGCCCGCGGGTCTCCCGGGATGCCGCACGGCGGCATCCGAATCCGTGGCCGGAGGTGCTTCCGGCGCCGGTGGCGGACGGAGGGAAGCCTCTCCCCGGCGGCGCGGACAGGCAGGCGGTAAGAGGGGAAAATTACGGAAATCAGGGGAACGGCGCGCCGGGCCCGGTGCGGAAATGTCGATCGGCGGCTTGCGCTACATCAGGGGCGAGACCAGCCGCAGCGCGTCGCCCAATGTGCGCCGCCATGCCGCAGGCCGCCATGTGGCGCGCGTGATGCGGCGGCACGAGGCGAGGTCGTCGTCGAAGGTCGCCGCCAGCTGCCGGACCGTCTCGCGGTCGCGGATGAAGGCCGTGACTTCGAGGTTGTCCAGCAGGCTGCGGTAATCCATGTTCGCCGTGCCGACCGAGGCGGTGTCCTCGTCGACGATCAGCAGCTTGGCGTGCAGGAAGCCGTTGTCGTAGCGGTAGAGTTCGACCCCGGCGTCGAGCAGGTCGCCGATGTAGGAGTCGGAAATCAGGTCGGTGAACGGCGAGTCGCTGCACGAGGGGATCATCACCTGTACCCGCACCCCGCCGCGTGCCGCCAGCCGGAGCGCGTCGAGCAACAGGGCCGGGGGCAGGAAATAGGGCGAGGAGATGCGTACGGTGCGGTGCGCCCGGACGATGGCCGAGGCAAAGGCGTCGGCGATGGTCAGCCGCGAGGGCCCCTCCTCGGCCCAGGCCAGCTGGATCGGCAGCCGCCGCCGGATGCCGTGCGGGGCGATGTAGCGGCGGCTGTCGAGGTATTCGCCGCGTACGCGCGCCCAGTCGGCGATGAAGAGCCGTTGCAGGTCGGCCACGGCGTCGCCCTCCACGCGCAGGTGTTCGTCGCGCCATTTACCCATGTAATCCCCGTCGAGGTAGTATTTGGCGATGTTTATGCCGCCCAGGTAGGCGACCTTGCCGTCGGTGACCACTATCTTGCGGTGGTTGCGGTGCGTGACGCGCGTGGTGAACCACGGGAAGCGAACCGGTTCGAAAGCCGCAGTCTCGACCCCCGCGTCGTGCATGCGGCGCAGTGTCTTGCGGCTCAGGCGCCACGAGCCGACGGCATCGTAGATCACCCGCACCTCGAGCCCCGCGCGGGCTTTGCGGATCAGTATTTCGGCGATGGTATGCCCGATGCGGTCGTCGCGGATGATGTAGTACTCCATGTGGATCGAGCGCGTGGCCCGTTGCAACGAGGCGATCAGTGCCGTGAAGGCGTTGTTGCCGTTGTGGAGCAGCCCGACGCGGTTGTACCGGGTGGGGCGTGTGCCGCATCCGTGGGCGATGATCTGTTCGAGGCGGTCGCCGCGGCAGGCGGGGCAATCCGCCGCGGGGCCGTTGCGGCGGTAGCCGGCCAGTATGTAGAGCAGCGTGCCGGCGACGGGCAGCAGCAGGATCAGCGCCAGCCAGGTCGCTGCCGAGGCGGGGACGCGTTGCTGGCGCGTGACGACGGGGACGGCCATGAGCGCCCAGGCTAAGTGGAGCAGGAGTACGATATACATATCCCGCGCGAGGCGCATACTCCGTGCCATGCGCCGCGAAAAAAGATTTGGAAATTAGAAAATAACTTTTTATCTTTGCTGTATACAATGGAAACAGGGTTCTGGCCTTCACCGGTCAGGATTCTTATTTTTTTACGTTGTTTGTTTTACAGGGTTCCCCCGCCGCAAAGGGGAATACAGGAGGATTTTGGATGTGGGACGGGCATCACCGGATGCCTAATGTGAGTTCGACGGGCCCCATGTTCGGAATCTTTCGCAGCGTTATGAAATTCAAGTGCGTCGGACTCGTTTAATATTATGGCAAAAGAGATTATTTATCTGACAGCGGAAGGTTACAAAAAACTCAAGGATGAGCTCGACCACATGCGTTCCGTCGAGCGTCCGGCGATATCGGCGGCTATTGCCGAAGCGCGCGACAAGGGTGACCTTTCGGAGAACGCGGAGTACGACGCCGCCCGCGAGGCGCAGGGTCTGCTGGAGATGCGTATTGCCAAGCTGGAAGATTCGCTTGCCAATGCCCGGGTGATCGACGAGTCGAAGATCGACAAGAGCAAGGTGCAGATACTGAGCAAGGTGTCGCTGCTGAACCACAACACCAAGAAAGAGGTGGCTTACACGATCGTCGCCGAGCACGAGGCCAACCTGCGCGAAGGCAAGCTGGCGATCGGTACGCCCATCGCCAAGGCATTGCTGGGGCACAAGAAAGGCGACCGCGTCGACGTGGAGGTGCCCGCCGGGACGATCCATTTCGAGATCCTCGACATCAGCATCTGAGGCGCCCGATCCGCAGGGTGGCGGCGCCCATCGTCCGCCTCCCGGCAACCGGGTGCGAGGACACGACATATATCCCCATTTTCGGGTATTTTTGCAGGGCCGTTTTGAACGGCCCTTTTTTATTGCTATCTTTGGCTCGGAAAGATGATACGCTACGCACCCAAAAGACTCTATGCGGCTTTGCTGCTGCTGATCCTGCTCGCGGCCTACGCGGGGCAGAAGGTGCACATCTACAACGAAGACCATGCGCATTTCTCCGCGCACTGCGGCGACCTGGTGCCCGACAACGGAGCGCATACGATCATCGTCGACAGGTGTATTATCGACGATTTCTATTTCTTCCCCTATCTCGACATCGCGCCGACCGTGCATTCGTTCTATGCCCGGATGCTGGCCGTGCTGCTGCCCGAGGCAACCCGCTGCAAACTCTACGAGCAGGCGTCGGGCATTTCGCTGCGTGCGCCCCCTGTCGCGTAACCGGCGATCCCCTCCATTTTCCTGATTCATATTCCGGGTGCATGCAGCCCGGCCCATACTATATTATCTGACAAGCAATGAAAAAATATATTTTGCTGGCACTCGTCATGTGCCGGTGTGTACTGGTACTTGGTGTCGAGGCGCCGAAGAAAAGTACCGACGCCAATATCTTCGGCCATGTGGTCGACCGCGACACGCATGAACATATTCCCTATGCGACCATCGCCGTGACGGGCACGGCATTCGGCACCACGACCGACGCTTCGGGGCATTATTTCCTGAAAAACCTGCCCGAGGGCGCGCTGACGCTCGAAGTCCGCGCGTTGGGTTATGCCTCGCAGACGCAGCAGGTGACACTCAGGCGCGGGCAGACGGCCGAACTGAATTTCGAGGTGGTGCAGAGCGGCATTTCGATGGACGAGGTGGTCGTATCGGCCAGCCGTTCCGCCCGGCTGCGCCGGGAGGCGCCTGCGCTGGTGAGCGTGCTGGACGCCGGGTTGTTCGAGAAGACCAATGCCTCGTGCCTGGCACAGGGGCTGTCGTTCCAGCCCGGCGTGCGTGTCGAGGACGACTGCCAGAACTGCGGCTTCACGCAGGTGCGCATCAACGGCCTCGACGGCCATTATTCGCAGATCCTGGTCGATTCGCACCCGGTATTCTCGGCCCTGACGGGCGTATACGGCCTGGAACAGATCCCGGCCAACATGATCGAGCGGGTCGAGGTGCTGCGCGGCGGCGGCTCGGCGCTGTTCGGGTCGTCGGCCATCGGCGGCACGATCAACGTCATTACGAAGGAGCCTTCGCGCAATTCGGCGCAGATGTCGCATACGCTCACTTCGATCGGCGGCAGCAATTCCTATGACAACAATACGATGCTCAATGCTTCGCTCGTCACCGAGAGCGGCCGGGCGGGGCTTTGCGTCTTCGGCCAGAGCCGCCACCGTTCGGGCTACGACCACGACGGCGACGGCTTCACCGAAGTGCCCGTCATCAACAGCCAGTCGGTGGGCATGCGTACGTTCTTCCGTACGGGCGCCTATTCGCGCATCACGGCGCAGTACCACCATATCAACGAATTCCGCCGCGGGGGCGACATGCTCGACCGGCCGCCCCACGAGGCGCTGATCGCCGAGCAGATCGACCATTCGATCGACGGGGGCAGCCTTTCGTTCGACATCTCGTCGCCCGACCGCCGCAACCGCTTCAATGCCTATGCCTCGTTTCAGAATACGGCGCGCAAGAGCTACTACGGCAGCAAACAGGATCCCGATGCCTACGGGACGACGCACGACCTGACCGTAGCGGCGGGGATGCAGTATATCCACGAGTTCAGGAAGCTGCTGTTCATGCCCTCGGAACTGACCTTCGGTACGGAGTACAGTTACGACGACCTGGGCGACCGTTCGATCGGCTATGATATCCACACCGACCAGACGGTGCATATCGTGGGTGCCTATCTGCAGAACGAGTGGAAGACCAGGAAGTGGTCGCTGCTTGTCGGCGGCCGCCTCGACAAGCACAACCTCGTAGACCATGTGATTTTCAGCCCGCGCGTCAACGTGCGTTTCAACCCGTCGGAAGCGGTGAACCTGCGCGTGAGCTACGCCGGGGGCTACCGGGCCCCGCAGGCGTTCGATGAGGATATGCACATCGCCATCGTGGGCGGTAAGCGGGTGCGCATCCGGCTGGCGGATGACCTGAGGGAGGAGCGCTCGCACAGCGTGAGCCTCTCGGCCGACCTTTACCATACGTTCGGGAAAGTGCAGACCAACCTGCTGGTCGAGGGGTTCTATACGATCCTCGACGATGTGTTCGCGCTGCGCGACATGGACGATGCGGCCGACGGCGGTAAGGTCAAGGAACGCTACAACGGTTCGGGGGCCACGGTGCGCGGCTTCAATGTCGAGGGGCGCGCGGCCTTTACCCGCTGGTTCGAGTTGCAGGCGGGCGTGACGCTTCAGCAGAGCCGTTACAAGGAGCCCGAATTCTGGAGCGAGGACGCAGAGGTGCCGCCTGTGCGCCGGATGTTCCGCACGCCCGATGCCTACGGCTATTTCACCGCGTCGTTCAAACCGGTGCGGAATTTCACGGCCGACCTGTCGGGAACCTGCACCGGGTCGATGCTGGTGCAGCACATGGCCGGGTCGGGCGTCGCGCAGGACGTGGCCGTCTCGACCCCGTCGTTCTTCGACATGAATATTCGCCTGTCGTACGACGTGCGGATTTACAAGGAGATAACCATGCAGCTTTACGGTGGCGTGCAGAACCTGTTCAACGCCTACCAGAAGGATTTCGACAAGGGCGTAGACCGCGATTCGGGCTACATCTACGGCCCGTCGCTGCCCCGCAGCTGGTTCGTCGGTGCGAAGTTCAGTTTCTGATCCGCAAAGAGGGATGCCCCAAAGGAGGCCGTCCGGCGTCCCGAAGGGAATACGAAAAAGCGCATGCAGCATAGCTGCATGCGCTTTTTTCGCGGCTCCCGATCCCGGATACGAAAAACGTCCCGAAATCCGGGACGTTTTTCTTTCGTATCTGTCGCAGCGCGGAATTAAATCGCCTTGATTTCGTGGAGCACGTTGTTGGTCTTGCGGACTGCGTCGGCCGAAGCTGCGAATTTCTCGGCCTCTTCTTTCGAAAGGTCGATCTTCACGATCTTCTCGATGCCCTTGCGGCCGATGATCGCCGGTACGCCGATGCAGATGTCCGACTGTCCGTATTCGCCTTCGAGGTAGCACGAACAAGGAACCATTTTCTTCTGGTCGTTGAGGATCGCCTCGACCATCATGGCCGAAGCGGCTCCCGGGGCATACCAGGCCGACGTGCCGATGAGTTTGGTCAGCGTCGCGCCGCCCACCATCGTGTTGGCTACGGCCTCATCGAGTTTTTTCTTCGATGCGAACTGCGAAACGGGTACGCCGTTGACGGTGGCCTTCGAGACGAGCGGAATCATCGTCGTGTCGCCGTGGCCGCCGATGACCATGCCGTCGACGTTGTTGATGTTGGCGCCCGTAGCCTTGGCCAGGTAGCACTTGAAACGCGACGAGTCGAGTGCGCCGCCCATGCCGATGATGCGGTTCTTCGGAAGGCCCGACGCCTTGAGCGCCAGATAGGTCAGCGTATCCATCGGGTTGGCGACCACGATGATGATGGCGCGGGGCGAATATTTCACCACGTTCTCGATCACGCCCTTCATGATGTTGGCGTTGGTGCCTATCAGCTCCTCGCGCGTCATGCCCGGCTTGCGGGGAATACCCGAGGTGATCACCACCACGTCCGAGTTGGCAGTCTGCTTGTAGTCGTTGGTCACGCCGACGAGCTTCGTATCGAAATCCATCAGCGTAGAACACTGGTACATATCCAGCATCTTACCCTCCGACAGGCCCTCTTTGATGTCGATGAGGACCACTTCGCTCGCCACTTCGCGGCAAGCCATCACATTGGCGCAAGTAGCGCCCACGGCGCCCGCGCCCACAACTGTTACCTTTGACATAATGTTATAGTTTTAAGGCGAGTCCGACGTATTGATTTCGGATGTAAAACAAAAATACTGTCACAACAGAACACGTCGGACTCACGTTACGGTATCTTTTGATGCCGGATTCCATCCTGACACTCCCTGCCGACACCCGTCGAAAACGGGAGGCTGCGGGGTTCGATTTACATCGAACGAATATTAGCCGATCAACTCTTTGTACTGCGCGTCGGTAAGCAGCGACTCGCACTCCTTGGGATCGGTCAGTTTCACTTTGACGAGCCAACCCTCTCCGTAGGGATCGCGGTTCACGATGGAGGGATCGGCATCCACTGCAGGGTTGAACTCCAACACTTCGGCGCCGACGGGAATGAAAGCGTCGCTCACGGTCTTCACGGCCTCGATCGAGCCGAAAACCTCGCCTGCGGCGAGCGTCTCGCCCGCGGTCGGAACATCGACGAAAACGATGTCGCCCAACTGGCTCTGTGCGAAATCGGTAATGCCGATAAAAGCCTCACCGCCCTCTACGCGGCACCATTCGTGGTCATTGGAATACTTCAGATTTGCAGGTACGTTCATAATTTTCGGTATTTGAATTGGTTAAAATGAAATTTATTCGCGGTCTAAAATATCATTGCAAATATAAGGTTATTTTTCGTTCGGCCAACGTTATCCTGTTATTTTTTTAACACGCAGCCCGTCCCGTCCGTTCGAGCCGTCCGCTTCCCCTCGATAACGAACTCTATCTCCCGGAACAGATACCCTTCGGTACGGCCGTCGGGCAGCTCCAGCAGCAGCTCTCCCGAAGGGCGCACGCCCCGCAGCACGGCCTCCACTGTCCGGCCGTCGGGATAACGGTACCGATGCCGCTC
>OMAW01001126.1_pt1 | contig 11261 bp, 8 predicted proteins | sample 1644731 | NCBI WGS metagenome assembly OMAW01 (sample SAMEA103958133, study PRJEB25191) | human gut metagenome | biome: human-associated habitat [ENVO:00009003]; feature: intestine environment [ENVO:2100002]; material: feces | place: Germany | collected 2013/2015 | reverse complement strand
CATTCCCATGAAGCCATGCCAATGGTTCTCCATTGCCATCGTAAGCGAAATCTCTTTCTGGGAGAGATAGTCCGAGAGAATCTTTCCTTCTACCTTCGCAATGCCCCCCATGTCCATATATCCCGCCATACCCTCCAGTAGAGGATATTCTTCGTCAGACAAAGACGAGGTTCCGAAAGGGGCGAAAGAAGTCAGAAACAGAGATGTGTCTGCTTCTTGGGTAGGTTTGAGAATTAAGCGGATTCCATTTTTCAGCTCTATCTCGCGGACGTTCATTTTCGGGTATTCCGCAATGCGGGTAATAGAAGTAGCATCAAAAGGAGGACATACCGCAAGGCAGGGAGGAGTAGCGATTTCAGTTTCTTCCTCTTTCTCGGGACTCACATAGGTATAAGGAGAGCAGGTTGTTTGTTCACCATGCGACCATGCCCCAGCAATCTCCTCTTTGGTCAACGGAGCACCTAAGCCGGAATGACTACTACAAGCTACCAACAAAGCTTCCTTATAAAACGAGTACCATTCTTTCAATAATGCTTGCAGAGCGTTACCTTGTAGCTCACCCATGGCAATCTTTAGCTGTGTCTGCTGAATTGAGTCAGTCAGATACCGGTCGCCGGATATGACATAATCAACGAAATCGTCACACCAAGCGGAAGAAGAACGGGAAATATTGTTGGTACCGGATGCCATTTGACGGCAAAAATCATCTTTTATATCCCTTAACTCCTCTTCTTCCCATCCATTCCGAATCAGATGATTCAATTCGGCTACGGTAGCAGAGAGAGCAGTCAATAGCTCTTCTCTGTTTTTTCCCTCTACCGTCAGGACCAGATGATTCTTATCGCTCAGATACCACTGATCTGACACATTCGTCTTCAACTTCCTACCATTGAAACGGGAGGAAATAGCACGTACAAGTAATCTTCCCATATTTTTCCGCACTGCATCTCCCAACGTACGCTCTACCACGCAAGGATGCGGAATCATCAGTTCTACTTTTGTTTTCGTCTGCAACGAGTCACGGATTTCCGATAAATGAATACCTTTCTCATATTCCAGCGGATAAGTCCGGAAATCATCTGACGAACGTTTGGGCAATGAAGAAAAGTATTCTTTGATCCGGGCTTCTATCTCCTGTGGAGCCACATCGCCTACAATAATTAATGTAGCCAAAGAGGGGATATACCATTTTTGATAATACTCTTCCAGTATCTGTGGCGTTACTTTCCGAATATCTTCTGCTGTTCCCAACGGCATACGCCGTCCGAATATCCCCTGTCCTATCTTCAGTGAATAGAAGTCGTCTCCCAAGTCATAACCGCGCAGTTCTTCCAATATGATTCCCTTTTCATTCTCTACCTTTTCAGGGTTCATGGAAATACCGTCCAGCCAGTCACGCATGATCAGTAAGGAACGATTGACAGCTTCTTCCTTTTGATGGTCGGTAGGGACAGCAAACATATAGATGGTACGGTCGAAACCGGTAAAAGCATTGATATCTTGCCCATACTTCATGCCCTGAGATTCCAGGTATTCTACCAGCGAACGTTTGGGGAAATGAGTGGTTCCGCCGAAAGCCACGTGTTCCAGGAAGTGAGCACATCCTTTCTGCTGTTCGGTTTCCTGTACAGAACCAACACGCATCACCAAACGAAATTCAACGCGGGAAACAGGAGAAGGATTCTGCAATATCAGATAGTGCAAGCCATTGGGCAGATGTCCTTCCAGTGTCCCTGCGGGAAGAGAGACAGGGATAGACCGAGAATTGGAATAAACCGGTATATTGACATACATTGCAGCTAAGAAGATAGCCACTATGTATAAGCATTTTTTTATATTATTTCTTTTCATAAACGACATTGGCACGATTATACCCTCCGGCATACGCATGATCAAACACAAATTGGAAAGTCAGCTTCTTCGCTTTGAAATCAATTTTCCCAACCGGAGGCATAAAGGTTCCATCCTCCAACTCATCTATTGCAACATCAGACGCTTGCAAATAATGAGCCGGATTAGCTGTGCCGTCAGCCTCTTCCAGATCAATAGCTATCTGATTTCCCTCTTTAATCAGTTTTTTCTGGAGCTCCCACGGGCTGAATACATATTCAAAAGGAATAATCGTACGAACATCAGGTACACTCACCGGCAGAAAATCAACGGTAGCCGTTCCATCCGAAATATTTTTCAATTTTATTCCATCCAAAGACATCGTAAAAGTCCCGGGGTTCGCCTTATTCCAATTCAACAATTCCATAATCTGAGCATAAGCAGGACTTGCATATTCTCCATACCAGAATTCATCGTTTTCTATCGTTTCCTTTCTCAACACCCAAGCCAGATATTCTGTGAGTCCCATCGGATCATCCACCATCTTCAATACCGGCAGTTCTTCCGTAGACTGGTCACTCAGCGTTATTATCGTTTTTCCATCAAAATCTTTGGTGAAAGGCTCTGCAAAAGGAGGAAGATAATCACTGGCAGGACTCTCCACTTTTGTATGATAAGTTACAGCTCCCAGCCAATCGGTCAGATCAATGCCATATTTCGACTTATAGCCTTCAATCAGTATTTTCTGGGCTTCCGTCAGTTCAGGTATCTGAGGATTAGGCTTCACACGTACTCTTAACGAAGCATTCAACTTCATATTGTCTAAAGGAAATGTAGAAATACCAATTTCAAAGTAAGTATCTTCCGTCAATAGCTCTTTTTGGTTGGACACTACCTGAAAAATAGCCGATTTACTTCCTGCCGGAATAGTGACCGGATTGCTCTCCAACCTTAATATCTCTTTCTCATCATTCAAAATCTCGAAATTGAGCGTAATGTTCTGCTCACAAGCTTTAGTCAAATCAACATTCACCGTCAATGGCGTAGCTTCCGTTTCTTCTACTACCGGATTCTCAGCCGACAAATAAATCAGATTCACTCCTGTATATCCGCTATCTTCTTTGTCATCTCCACACGAAGCAAGGAAAGGCAATATTAAAGCCCCCATTGCATAAACATAAAACTTCTTCATTTTTTCTTCTTTTTATTTGTAATTCAAATTAGCTATCTTAATTCTCTATTTTAGTCCAGCCTTCATTCTGCGACACATTCTCATTATACAGATATTCTCCCCTGGGAATGGGGAATGTCCAACGATAATCATCTTTCTGTATTCGTCTGCCGTCCATTGAACCGGAAACATTCCAATCCGACAATATTTCTTTCCGGCAACGTTTCAAGTCAAAGTAGCGCTCTCCTTCTCCCGCATATTCTTTCCATTTTTCCGTAAGGACAGTTTTCAACAATACCTCACCGCTAAGATTTTCATCCAGCAAAGTCGCTCCCCGCCGTGCGAGATACTCGTTCATCACTTTCACCGCCTGCACATCATGCGCCTTCCCGTCACGGCAATAAGCCTCCGCAAGAATAAAGCAGGCACCTGCCACCCGGAATTTATTGATATACCGCGTTTCCTTTTTCTCCCAATTCATCTTGTTATATTTTCCCAAATAGGGAGACGAAGTGATCTCTCCTACCGTTTCTCCCGACATTGCAAACCAATAGACGGTCTCGTCATAACGAATATCTCCTTCGGAATAAAGACGGACCAAAGACGTGTTCAGCGTAAAGAAATCCCCCTTATCCCTATCGTAGTTCATATCGGTATAGTACGAACCGGAGGTATAAACAGAAAAGATACGTTCATCACAAACTTCGTTTCCAAACAACTTGCTATAGCCGGCTGTCGTCAACACATCATACCCTCCTTTAATATCAATCACCTTCTGCGCATACTCTTCTGCCTGTTCATAATTCCCGGCATATAATTCCAATTCAGCCAGCAGATAATACCCGCTATATTGAGAAAGCCAATATTCCTGTGCAGGATTATTCTCCACTTCTACAGCTTCTGTCAATAGGTTACGAATAGCTGTAACACATTCCCCTATGCTCGAACGCTTCAGGAATCCCAGTTTAAACTCATCTTTCAGAATGATACCGTCTTTCTCCGGACCATCGGCATAAGCAGGAGCAAAAAGGCGTAACAGATTAAAATAACAATAGGCTTTCAACAGTTTCGCTTCACTGACGATACAACGTATTTCCTGCCTTTCTTTATCCGAAGTTATGCTCACATTATCAATGCGCTCCAATACTGCATTGGCAATAGCTACTGTTGCATAATATTCTTGCCACATGGATAAGGAAATGTCTTCCAACGGCTGTGGCTGCCATTTATACAGATTACTCAAAGAAGAGTTACGAGCAATCAGATATGTCGGCTCAAAATCATCTCCCAATACAGACAAATTAAACTCCGGGGTCGGCAGTTCCGAATAAGCAGATGCCAGCAATTCACGGGCAGCAGCCGGAGTAGTGACAGCATCCGGATCGGAAAACTGGTTCTCATAAGGAATATCAAGCGAACACGATGCACCTACACAGCATATTGCCAATAAATAACTCCAATCTTTTATTTTATGTATTATTGTTATCATACACTTCTCTAATTAAAAAGTCAAACTTAGATTGATTGTTAATACCGGTTGCATTCCTCCTGCCAGTGTTCCCGTTTCCGGATCGGACTCACTATAAGGAGTAATCATAAACAGGTTGGAAGCCTGAAAAGCAACATTAGCATATTGAATAAAACGGATGTTCTTTTCAAGAAAAGCATGTGGAACACGATAGCGTAACGACACCATAGACAGTTTGAGATAATCACTTTTTCCCACCGTTTCCGTATTAGGATACAGCGTTAACGAAGCAAGGGCAGACGAGCTATAATAAGGTGAATGATATTTTTTACCTTCATCTCCCCGTTTGAACCACATATCCTGTACTTGTCCTTTAATGGCATTCTTTATCGAAGTGTCGGATGAACGTACATAACTGTAGTTATATCGCTTGATACCTCCGAATACATAATAAAAGTCCATATCCAAGTCAAAGTCCCTGTATGAAAAACTCAGATTTAATGTACCGCTATAGGGAGGAGTAGCATGCCCCAACGCTATAATATTCTCCTTCACCGGAGTTTCAGTAGCCGGTATTTCACGGCCATCCGCTCCCTGAAATACCGGAAGCCCGGTGATAGGATTAATGCCGAGAGACTTCAACCCGTAAACAATATCGTAAGCTTTTCCGACCTCATAAGTAGGAACGACCTCCTCTTCACTTGTATATAGACGGTCGGAATAATATAAGTCGACTACCTTATTGCGATTGTAAGCCAGCGAACCACGCAAAGACAAACGCCAGTCCGAAGTATCCAGCACCTTTACGGAAGCACTCAGTTCGTACCCCTCATTGCGAAGTACTCCAATATTACGTTTCATGGTATGAAAGCCGTTGGACAAAGGAACAGGAACATCCAGCAGTGCATCACTTGTTTCCCTCCGATAAATATTACCACTTAATGTCAGGCGTTTAAACAGTTCGAACGACAGGCTGACATCTGTAGACGTCGTCTGCTCCGGCTTCAAATCCGTATTATAAAGTGCAAGCAGTTGCAAGAGACGGGCATTGCCGTAATAATTTGTCGAATAAGAGAAAGTTCCGATAGTCGATGAAGCAGATACACCTGCCAGATTGGCCATTCTTCCATAAGAGGCTTTCAGGTTCAGATGAGAAATTACTTCATTATCTTTCAGGAAAGGATACTGACTCACCGTCCACCCCAAACCGACTGCCCACGCGGCATTCCATCGCTTGTCTTTGGGAAGGATCGAAGAAGCATCCGCCTTATACGTAGCAAAAAAGTCATAAGTAGCATCGAAGCTATACCCCATCACCCATCCAAATCCCATTTGAGCAGTCTTTTCTTTCAACGATCCAACCGACGGTTTACGATTACCGGATATAGACTGATTGATAGCCGCAGGAGACATTTGAGTACCTACTCCGTAACCTACAATGGAGACATTGTCAGCATCTGTCATATAGTAGTCCATATTGCCGCCGACCGTAAAATCATGTTTGTCGGCAAACACCTTATTGTAGGTAATACGTATATTGGAAGAAACATTCGTCGTCACGTTCTTGTCTTTCGTCAGTTTACCGAGTTCTTCCACAGGAGATCCGCTCTTACGCTCCTGAATAGAAGTGGAAGGTACTAATGTCAATGCTTCATTCAGTACCACATCAATACCTGCCACGGCATCAATATCCAGTCCTTTGACAGGTTGCAAGTTCAGACTTCCGCTCACTCCTCCCCGCTTATCGGTCGATTTGCTGTTATATTGACTAAGCAAATCTTTATAAGTATATTCAGACGACTCGTTGGAGTAAGATATTAATTTACTGGTAGGTGTCTCGTAAGGATTCAGTTGATAAACTAGGTCCGTGGGTGAATACACACTACCATTTGGAGTATCCGTTGCAGAATATCCTGCATTCGTACTTACCGAAAGGTAACCCCATCGACCCAATTTCTGGTCGAGACTCAAACTGGCAGTGAAACGGTGCGTATCATTTCCCGGCACTCGTCCACCTTGCTGGGCATAATTGACAGATGCATAATAAGAAGTATTCTCCGTTCCGCCCCTTACACTCAGGTTATGACGTTGGTAAGTACTCAAGTGTATCAATTCATCGAACCAGTCGGTATGGATATTTCTCAGAGAATCCAGTACAGACTGTCCTTCGGCTATCATTTGATTGAGATTGGGATCGGCAGCGTAATACTTCCGATAATAATCTTCACTGTAGCGATATCCCGGGGTGGAAGCATTTTGTAACAATCGCTCCAACTCCAGTTTCTCGTCAGTATCCATCATTTCCACTCCTCTGCGGCCACGGGTGGTAATACCCATATTAAAACTGTAATTGGTTGTCAGCCTCCCGTCCGGATTTCCACGCAAGGAAGTAATCTCAATCACTCCGTTAGCTGCTTTAATGCCATATAAGGCGCAGGCAACAGCATCTTTCAGCACTTTTATTTCCTTTATATCTGATGGATTGAGTGTCATAAAAGCATCCGACGAAATAACTTGTCCATCTTTCACATAAAGCGGCTCGTTTGCCGAGTCTCCTTCACGGAAAGATGAGTTTCCACGAATGCGTATCTTGGGCTTCGAACCCAAGTCACCCGTATTTGTCACTATCAGTCCGGGAACCGTTCCTTGCAAAGCCAAAGACATGTCAATCATAGGTTTGCTGTTTAACCTTTCCATATCTACCCGTTGCACCACGCCCGATTTTGCACGAATATCCAGCTCATTAATATTCGATTTGGCAACTATAACAACTTCATCCAGTGACTTGGTATCTTGCTGCATGGCAGCGTCCTGTACTTTTTGCCCGCTATACTTTATACGGACATCTTTCATTCCCACAAAAGAAAAGACAATTATCTCTCCCTCTTTCCACCGCCCACGCAACAGATAGCGTCCGTCAGTATCTGTTACCGTACCGAACTGTGTATTCCTGACACGAATGGTAACTCCGGGAAGTGGCTCACCTTGATGATCAGTGACCATACCGGTCAGTTCAACGTCTCTTTGTTGGGCATAAGTAGTTGTAGAATAAATTACAGAGATAAAAATTAAAGTGATAATAAATGCTCTCATTTTAGCGTTTGTTATATAGTATTATCCGGACTGCAAAAATAGACACTATTCACAGCCCGGACAATCACCATATATAACTATATCATCAGCTAAAAATACCTAAAAACAGTCATTTTCAGTTTCGCACGGTACGCCTTCACATTCAAACTCCAAAGTAACATGATGAATATCCGCTTCTTCCAACCGTGCTTTGATCAGATGTTTTATCTCTTCCATTCTTTCGCCTGCAAGATTTGATATTTTCAATAGATTAACTAATGTGTAATCATCTTTATAATTATTGACAAGAGTATTAATCAATTTACTATTTCTAGCATTTGCAGACATAAAAATAGTATTTCCAGAATTAATAAAATAACTGTAAGCGCCAAATAATCCAACGGTAGCTATAAATTTGCCCCAACTCATTTTGAGTTGGAACACTTTACTACAAATTCATTCTCATATTTTTAGAGTTTGGAGTTTTTCGCTCCAGGGTGCCAGTTCTGCAAGCTGCTCATCACTCCAGGTTTCATCCGGCCTTTGCTCCAAAACATAGCTGAGGTAACCGTAGATATTTAAGTTGTGTGCCTTCGCCATCTCCACCATCGTGTATGTAATGGCACTGGCCTGTGCACCTTCCACAGAGTCACTGAACAGCCAGTTCTTGCGACCGACCGTGAACGGCCGGATGGCATTCTCGCTGAGGTTATTGGTGAAGCTGCAGCGTCCGTCCTCCAGATAAGTCATGGAAGTCTCCCGGCGGTTCTTCACATAGGTCAGCGCTTTGTCCAGACGGGTGTTTCGGGTGGGATGCTGGCTGTCAACCCACGCCCAAAAGGCCTCGAGAACCGGCTTTTCCTTCTCGAGACGCATTTGTTTCCTTTTTTCATAATCCGTCCCGCATTTGCTGGTAATGGTGCTTTCCAGTCTTGCCAGGCGGTCACAGTAGTGGACACCCTGTACTGCTGGTTGGTTGTAATCCAGCTGTTTCCCTTTCGGAATGGCATCCACGAAGTATCTGCGGATATGTGCCCAACAGGAACAGCGTTTTATGCCGGACACTTTATTGTAGCCCTGGTAGCCATCCGTTTCCAGATAACCACGAAAACCATTCAGGAAGTCTGCCGCATTGCTTCCGCTTCTTGTCGGAGTGTATCCGTACAGAAGAATGGTGGGCTGACCATCTTCCCCAGTGCGGAACAGCCACATGAATGACTGGCTTTCAGCACTTCGCCCGGGTTCCTTCAGAACCTGTACCCGGGTTTCGTCCGCCATGAGGAACTCCCTCAGCAGAAGCTGACGGTGGAAGTAATCGTACAGTGGCCGGAAATAATGTTCCGCACTATAAATGATCCAGTTTGCAAGGGTCGTACGGCTGATGGCTGCCCCGTATTCCTTCCAGTCCTTCTCCTGACGGTAAAGGGGCATGCCGTTCGCATACTTCTGGTAGATCGTCCATGCAACTGTAGAAGGGGAAGCAGGACCTTTCCCAATGAGTGCCGGTGCTGCTTTGGATTTGATGATCACAGCTTTTTCGGTATCACCTTTTCCATCCTTGCAGTTGGGACAGCCATAGCTTTCCGTATAGTACTCATAGATCTCACATCTGGCAGGTGTGAATACCAGCTCCCTGCGGACGTATTCTTCCCCGATGCGTTCCATTGGTGTACCACATATCGGACAGATCTTATCTTCCTCTGCCAGCGGGATCACCTGTTTGTGTACTGTAAGACCTTTGAAAAGTTCTGCATGGGTCGCCTTTTTCTTTCTGGGGCTGGGTTCCTCAATGCAGTCTTCTTCCGGAAGGGAAGGGTCCTGTTCTGCCTCTGCCTCGTTGAACAGATTGAGCTGTCCCGGGATGTCAGAGTGTGTCTTTTCACTGGAGGTGCCGAAAAGCTTCTTCGTCAGATAGTCCACCTGTTCCTGCAGCACTGCTTCATGGGCAGTCTTTTCATCAATGACTGTTCTGAGGGAACGGATCAGCTCTGTCTGTTCGGCCATCATTGTCTTCAGTTGTGAAACGGTATCCATCAGCTCTCGCAGCTGAATGTCCTTTGCACTGGAAGCCATGCTTTTTCTCCTTGGTTCTGATACCTTTATTATACCAGAAAAAGCAGTTTTCCTAAAGGATAATCACCCCTGAAAAATGCTGAAAATATGCGGTTTACAGGCATTTTTCTGTGCATGTTTTTATTCCGGTTTCAGAGCCTTTGGCTGGTCGATATCGATACCGGACATGAGCCAGTCAAACTCTCTCCAGGTCAGATTTCTGACTTCGGACTGTTTCCTTGGCCACTGGTATCCTCCATGTACCGTCAGCTTTTTATAGATCAGTACAAAACCGTCAGCATCACGGAACAGGGCTTTGATCCGGTCTCTGCGCCTGCCGCAGAACAGAAACAGCGCACTGGATGCCGGATCCAGTTTCAGCTGATCTTCCACCACGGCACAGAGGCCGTCAATGGATTTGCGCATATCGGTATAGCCGCAGACAATGTAGATCCGTTCCAGTCCGGAGATATCGCCTAACATACAACTGCCTTCAGGATCTGCAGGGTTCGGGACAGCAGTTCCGGATCCGTCTTATCAGAGACCCGGATTGTAGCAGAGCCAAGAATAATCTCTAAAGTATGGTAAGTGTCAGGGGACGGATCGTTGTATTGCAGTGGGAAGTGTTCCGGTATGATATCAATGGGAACCACATCCTGTCTGGGACGAGGATTTTCAGAATGACCATAAGCTGGTTCCGGGATCTGAGCTGATTCCTTGCGAAGCTGTTTTACCCAGAAATAAAAGGTACTGACAGCAATGCCGTGCTCACGACACCAGTCGCTATCTGTCATGCCGCTAGAACGGCATTCATTGATAAGTTTCAGCTGTTCCTCTTTTGAAACACGGGGTTTACGTATGTTTGCCATGATGTTTTCCTCCATAATTGTAGTTGTTGTAGTGAAATAGTCTAACTATAATTATGGATTTAGAGGAGGTTCTTGGCTAGCCGCGGGAATATTTGGCGCTTACAAATAACTAAATGTTTTAACAGCATTTTCTTCAAACAAATAGTCTAATGTGCTATCAGGAGTCTCACTTATGAAATAGGAATCCTTGTGAAAGAATTCTAATGTTGCAAGTCTATATGCCATATCTACAAATATTCTTTGTGACTCTGATAAAGATTTTTCGGATTCTCTTTCTGTTCCATTCAAATAGAACTTAAAAAAAGCATCATCAGCTTTACCGACTAATTCTAATTCTATAGTTTTATCATCCCCCAAAAATGAATACGCATACTTTTTAAATGTTCTACAATAGTCCTGAAAAACATCTTTCACGCACTCATCAATTTCCAACGCAAGTTCTTGCTCCTTTTCTTTTGCTTCAATCCAAAGATTAGTATATTCTTGCTTTTGAAGTTCCAATTGTTGATACTTTGCAACATTATCATTACTCTTAATGTCCATTTGCTTTTTTACTTTTTGTTGTTGCCCAATCAATTCATACAACTCTGTTTCTTCTTCTCTTAAGCTTCTTTTTAAATTTGCATTTTCCTTTTTTAACAAATCAAAATTATTCTGCAATCTCCTTCTCTCAAATTCTAAATTTTTTCTTTCTATTTCGATTCCGGGCTTTATACCGTCAGACCGGGTCGCCAATTCCGATCACCGGAGACGAATTAGTAACGAAATAAAACTACGTTTTTATGATGAATTTTATGCC
>OMAW01001104.1_pt1 | contig 11468 bp, 8 predicted proteins | sample 1644731 | NCBI WGS metagenome assembly OMAW01 (sample SAMEA103958133, study PRJEB25191) | human gut metagenome | biome: human-associated habitat [ENVO:00009003]; feature: intestine environment [ENVO:2100002]; material: feces | place: Germany | collected 2013/2015 | reverse complement strand
TTTTTCAGGCGGAAATATTTTTTGCGTCCTGCTCCAGGTCGATGACCTGTTTCATAAGATCGACCGTAGATTGCGTTCCTCCGAAACTGAATTCCGCGAACACAATGTACTCTCTGCCGCATACATGCTGTCGGCGGCTTTTTATAATCTTGTCGTCCCTTTCTTCCACTGCGGTATCCCGCACTGCCTTGGCAGAGGGAATATCCTCATCTCCATGCTTTTCTTCACTGTAGGAGCGGGGACGCTCATTGTATTTGAATTTATACGCCATATCGTTCCTTTCCCCTGACGCTACAGTCAGGCAACAAAAATAGCAGACCGTTACATGGTCTGCTGCTGTGTTTGTTCTGCCTGCTGATCTTCGGTCCACTGCTGTTCTGTAGATGATTGCTCATCCTGTGTGAGCACCATGGCTACGCCGGCCACCAGTCCGCTGACAGCGCCGATATTTTTGGCTTCCTGTTCTGCCTGGATACGGCGGTAACGTTCCTCGACATCTTCGTTACCATCATCCAGTAACGCTCCAGTTACCGCCAGACCATACAGTCCAGCGTGGAGCGGCTTCATAGAAACAGGTTGCGGATGTTGCTGACCACTGTCGCTGTGCCATACCCCATCCCCAGCAGTGCCGCCACGATGAGCAGTACCAGTACGATCCATTTGGCCACTACGATCAGGTCGAAGTCCGGAAGCCAGTCCAGCCATTTGCAGGAATGCTTTTCTTTCTTCTTCCCAGCCTGTTCCAGCAGAGTGGTCATCTCCGTCAACGATTTCTGGATCTTCGCCATGCTGTTCTGCACCGCTGTCAGGTCTGTGTGTGATCTCAGGTTCGGAAGATACTCCCGCATTCCACGCACTTCCCACCCGATGGATTCTGTCTTCTGTGTCAGCATCGTCAGAGCCTCCGGCAACGGACACTGGATGACAATGGGCGTGATCGGTGAACTCGACTCCTGCGCTGTCGGCTGCGGTGAAGGCTCGGGCCGGTTCAGGGCCATGAGCTCGTCCATAGATAATTTCTTCTCTGATCCTGAATTCATATTCCATGTTCTCCTTTAGATATTTGTCACCGAACAGCAAACGGTCCCGACACTGCCAGCCACTCGGCGTGGTATAGGTGATATTCTTTCGGGACTTTTCCCAGCGAACCTTGTAGCCCTCGCTCTCCATCAGCGCAATGAACTCCTCGCGGTTGGAAGCGTGGCGCATACAGTCATTGATGATATTCATGAGCTGCAGCTTCTTGCTCTGACCGCGGGCCGCCGTGTGATACTCTCCGATGGTCATAGTCTTTGTTTTCTGCTTTTGTTCCCTGGGTTGAAATACAGGAAGTGAAAACTCCTTGCAGACCATGTCGTTGCGTTGCCGCAGTTCCTGGAGCTGCTCCTTTGCGATATGCAGTTTCCGTCCGGTATCGAAATTGACCGAGTTGATGAGGAAGTGGGAATGGATGTGCTCACGGTCTGTGTGGGTGCAAACCAGAACTTCGTATCCCTCATAGTACTCGGCCAGCTTCAGCGCGGCCGCGTGAGCGGTGACCGGGTCGACTGCTTCGCCTTTCGGGAAGCTCTGTACCATGTGATAGAACAGTACACCGTCCGTCTTGTGGTAGAGCCGCTTGGTGGTCATGAAATCCGCGTAGACAGATTCCGGCTGACAGTTGATACCTGTGACCAACTGCTGCCCCTCGAACTCGGTCTTTTTATCCTGCATGGTATACCGCATCACGGCGCTCATGCATCCGGTGGTCTGGCCCCGCTTGTAGTTTGTGAAGCTGATGATAGCCATAGCTTACCAGCGCTTTCGTTCAAGGATCATCCGAACGGCACCACAGAGTTCAGAGAACGCTCGACATACGCTTTCCAGATCGATCACGGTCACTCGTCCCATGTGCGCCAGGGTGACGAGCTGGTTCAGATTTCTGCCGATGGACTTCAGCTCCTTCAGCACTTCTTTCAGGCCGTCGATGACCACCACCTGCTTTCCCAGGCAGCAGGCAGTGACGTAGTCGCTCATGGACATCCCGGACTGCTTCGCCAACTCCTTGATGGCCTCCCGGTCTGTGGACGCCATGCGGGTGCTGAATTTAACATCTTTTTTCATGTCGTTTCCTCCAAATCGTAGATAAAGTGGGCCCGGGCTTCTGCCCGGAATTCATGCGGAAGTCGGGCAGCGGCGTTGCCGCAGACCAGACAAACGCGATGCTGGCCACCTCCAAGGAGGTGATTTCCCTGCACCGAACACCCGCGCTCCGCTTTCGGCCACAAATGGCCACAAACGGCGTTTCTTTTTCCCTGCGGGTGTTTACTCGCCATGCCCGGCAATCTCCCGCAAATCGCCGCACAGCGCCCCAACAGGGTCAACAGGGGCGACCGCAGGTACACCCTGGGCATCGTCACTTTCGGCACGGCGCAGCTCGATGAGCCGCTTCCCGTTGCTGCGGCGCACCATACCGAAAATTCCGATTTTGCTTAGCGCGTCAAGGCTTTGCAGGATCAGGCGGGACACTTTCTTAGGCGAGATACGCTCCATACCGACAGGGTCGATTTTTTCAGACAGCTCTGTGGGAGTGCCGATAAATTTCGTACGGTCGCGCATCAGTTCAGAGACCAGATAGGTGATCCGGTCGCCCAGTAGCTCCGGCTGCGTTCTGCTGTCTGCTACCATCTCCCACACGTTTTCAACGTTGCGTTCCAGAGACAACTCCCGGTATTCAATGTCACGACCGATGCAGGAGAGCCTCGCCTTACCGCTGCCGCGCCGATCTTCCACCAGAGTAAAACTGGAATCCACCGCCCCGCTGATGGCTGTCGTACCGGAGATACGGTTGAACACATCATCGGCAGTTTCCTTTCGCAGATGATGGATCAGCAGGATGGCGATGCCGTGCTTGTCCGCCAGCCGCTTCAGCACGGACAGGTCCCGGTAGTCATTGGCGTAGGTGGCATCGTGGACGGGGCGGACCATCTGCAGCGTATCGACGAGGACCAGAACAGTATCCGGGTGAGCTACGAGGAAGCCCTCCACCTGCTCCTCCAGCCCCTGGCCGATGGGAGCGCACTCTGTACAGAAATGGACGCTGTCCGGCGCGTCCTCTGTGATCTCGAAGAGGCGGTTCTGGATGCGAAGGACGGAGTCCTCCAGGCAGAGATAGAGGGTGGTGCCCTGCTTCACGCTCATTCCCCAGACCGGTTCTCCCTTGGCCACCGTCACCGCCAGCCACAGGGCCAGCCAGGACTTGCCCACCTTGGGTGAACCCGCCAGGATATGCAGACCCTGAGAGATCAGCGTGTCCACCACAAAATTGGGCGGCTCCAGCGGACGGTCCATCAGCGTCCTACCGTCCACCGTGACCAGAGGACGGTCCATTTTGTTGCTCATAGTCAGTACCTCCAATTCAAAATATCTGAATACAAAAATCTCCCACCTCGAAAGAAGTGGGAGTAGTATTCTTTTAGAGGAGCAGTGCCCACAGGACTTTTGAGCATCCCCTTGCCCCTCTGCTTGTATTGTGGTGGAAAAGATGGTATCCTGATAAAAAGCATGGACAGATTAAAAATCAAGTAGGACAAATTATTGCAGAGGAGGGGGCCAGCGGAAATGGAGGGGAGCATCATATTCTATACCTACGGCAGCACCTTGGATCTGAACGGGCAGCAGTTTGAGGCAGGCAGGCTGACCGAAGATCTGCTGAATCTATCACCGGATGACTACCACCCTCTGCACGAACGGATGGTGCGCATCCGTACCCTTATGGACATCTACGAGTATGTCCGCAAGAGTGAACTTTGGTGGAAACTGAATGATGAGATGGAGCAGCTCTGTCAGGAACTTCGCCGATATACTGTGTTCCGCTTGCTACCGGACGATTGCTATGACGCTTTCTTTTCGGTGATACGGGAGATCACAGGACAGTTCAGCTTGTTTCCTCCCGAGGAGCACAGCCTTTCAGAGGATGATCAGACAAAACTTCTCAGCGCCTCAGCGGAAGAATTCTTCCAGAGCGATGATGGGGACAGCGATCCTGAAATCTCCTTGGGACTGCTGGATCTGTTTCGTCGCAGAGAGGGCAGCGAGGAAAAGGGCGAGTTGTTTTATTACGAGATGTTTCGCCTCCTGGGAGCGTGCGAAGATACCTGGAGTGCCTACAAGAAATACATCGACCGCTACATGATGTATCTTCACGACATCCGTGCCTTTGTTCCTACCATCCGGAATTTCATCAAGTTTATCCTCTCCACACTCACGACCAATGGGCCGGAAAGTTATGCGGCAGCGCTCTATGGTTTCTATAACGATGATCGCACCGCAGAGAAGCTGATCGTCAACCCCATCACTTACCACGGGGACTGCTACAGGAGACACGATGAATATATGCTCTCCTATGTCCCGCGGGAGCTGCCGGACGGCTCCATGGCCATCTGTCAGGAGCATGTGACGGACAGCTTACAGGCGCTGATGAAGGCAGACTATATGCTGGCCCTGAATAGCGGACACAACATCCGCCGCTGCATCATCTGCGGGAAATACTTCATGCTGAAGAGCGGCGTCCACGCTTTGTACTGCGAAGGGGCCTGTCCCCACGCTCCTGGCTACACCTGTCGGCAATTTGGCACGGTGGAAGTTCAAAAGGAACTGGCAAAGAACAACCCCAAGGTGAAGGCCAAGCTGACTGCCTTTTCCAGGATCACGAAGGATATGCAGCGGGGAGCTATCTCTCAGGAAGATGCCAGAAGAGCCAAGGATCATGTGCGAGACCGGCTCTACGATGCGCTGCGCAGCCCGGATATCTCTGTTGAGGAGTTTTCTGAACAAATATCTACTGCGCAAGTGTATGAATATTGCCGCATCACCAGAGTGAGCAAGCCCCGAGGGCGTCCACCGAAAGCAAAGGCGGGTGGGACCCATGACCAATGAGGAATTGGTCCGCCGATATTACGGCGGTGATGAGCGCGCGCTGGAGGAGTTGTACCGCAGGAATCTCGGGCTGATCCGGCGCATCGCCCGGGAGACTGCCAGAGAGTTCAACTGTCTGCATATGGACAGGGAAAGACCGGGAGAGTTGTCCGGCTATACGAAAACGATTCTGGAGGATCTTTGCGGCGAGGGTGCGTTGGAATTTCTGACACGGGTCCAGAGCAGAGAATACGATGAGAGCCGTGCTGTGCTTGCCACCTACCTGTACCCACATCTGAAAGGCCGGATGACCCGTTGGCTGGAGCAACATATCGGAAATCTTTCTCTGAGCAAGCACGAGATGGATGCTGTCCGGCAGGCACAAAGGCTATATCATTCAGGTCAGTTCAGCATCGAAGAGATCGCGGAGAAAATGGATGTCCTTCTGGAACAGGCTGTCAAGCACATCCGTTACAACACCCATTTTGTTGGTGTCAATGATCTTATCCCTGGGAGCTATGACGGTGATCCCTTTGAGCGGCTGATGCCTGGGAATCTCTCTGTTTCTGCGGAGCAGGTCGTGTATCGAAAAGTCTGCATTGAGCTGCTGCAGGAACTATTTGATGCTCTCCCGAAGAAGGACAGGGACATCCTCGGAAAATTCTACGGCGTATTCGGATTTGAAAAAACTTCGCTGAAGGAAATCGGCATGTACCACATGATGAAGGAGTCCGCCGTGGAAAAGGCAAAGGAGCGTGCTGTCACAAAGCTGAAAAAAGCCTATCCGGGTAGCAGGCTGCAGATCTGGAGGAATGTTCATCGTATGATACGCAGACCGATCCTGCCAGCGAAGGATGACAGAGCACTGCGGCGCAGCTTCACGACTTCGACCCTACGAAATCAGGAGTCTGGAAGATCGTAGTTTCGATACAGTCTGGTGAGAATTTTGCGCAGACAGGAGACCGCAACAGTCCCCTTTAGGACATGTTTAGGAAAAATCAAGAGTCATACTCGCTTTTTTATACGTTCCGTGCTATAATGCAGAAAAACACGAAAGGCCGGCAACTATGGCTACACATATTTTAGTCGTCGATGACGAGACTGCGATCGCAGATCTGGTGGAGGTCTATCTGAAAAACGAAGGCTTCACCATCCACAAATTCTATAATGCCTCCGACGCCCTGGCTTGTGTGCGGACGACACGCTTGAATCTGGCGGTGCTGGATGTGATGCTGCCGGACATGGACGGCTTTACCCTCTGCCAGCGCATCCGGGAGGACCACCTGTTCCCCATCATCATGCTCACCGCAAAGGTGGAGGATATGGACAAGATCATGGGGCTGACCTTGGGAGCGGACGACTACATCACCAAGCCCTTCAATCCTCTGGAACTGGTGGCCCGGGTCAAGACTCAGCTGCGCCGCTACACCCGGTACAACCCCAGGGAGGGGACAGTCCAGGAGGTCACCGAATACGACTTTCGAGGCCTTCAGATCTCCAAGGCCACTCACAAGTGCGTCCTGTTCGGCGAGGAACTGGCCCTGACGCCCTTGGAATTCTCCATTCTCTGGTATCTATGTGAGCACCGGGGGAATGTGGTGTCCAGCGAGGAACTGTTTGAACATGTTTGGGGCGAGGCGTTTATGGACAGCAACAACACCGTCATGAGTCACATCGCCCGGCTACGGGAAAAGATGCACGAGCCCAGCCGAAAGCCCAAATTCATCAAGACCGTTTGGGGGGTGGGGTACACCATTGAGTAAGAAAGGAAATACCCGCAGCCGCCGGAGGTCTTTGCGCATCTGGGGCGGCTACCTGCTGGTCCTCATGGCTTGGGTGGTCGCAGTGATGGCCTTGGCATTCCTGGGCTCCATCATCTGCGCCAGCATCACCTGGCAGCCCTCGCCGCTCTACGACTTCCTGAATTGGGTCCGAGACTACATCGTTCTGGTCTGCATCGTCACAGTGCTGGCGGGCTGGGTGGTCATCAGCTTCTATTTTATCTCCAAGCCCATCAAGCAGCTGGACGTGGTGGCCAATGCGGCAGAGCAATTATCCCGCCCCAGTGAGGAGCCCATCCAGCTGCCGGATTCCCTGGAGGACATCTCCATCCAGCTGAATCTGGCCCGGGAGCAGGCTCTCCGGGACGCCCGGGCAGCCCGGGAGGCAGAACAGCGGAAAAACGACCTAATCGTCTATCTGGCCCACGACCTGAAAACGCCCCTGACCAGCGTCATCGGCTACCTGACCCTCCTGCGGGATGAGCCTCAGATCTCCCCGGAGATCCGGGCCAGGTACACCGGCATCGCCCTGGAGAAGGCGGAGCGGCTGGAGGACCTCATCAACGAGTTCTTCGACATCACCCGCTTCAACCTCTCTCGCCTGGAGCTGGAGCGGCAGAGCGTGGACCTGACGCGGATGCTGGAGCAGGTCGCCAGCGAATTCCGCCCCATTTTCGCAGAATCGGGGCTGTCATGCAGCCTGGATCTGCCGCCCAAGCTGCACTATTCCTGTGACCCGGATAAGCTGGCAAGGGTCTTTGATAATCTCCTGCGCAACGCGTCTTATTATAGCCTGCCGGACAGCACGGTGGAAATTGCCGGACGGATAGAGGCCGGGAAAATCGTACTCACCTTCTCCAATGCGGGAAAGAACATCCCCCAGGAGAAATTGGACCGGATCTTTGAACAATTCTTCCGTCTGGACAGCTCCCGCGCCACCCGGACAGGTGGTGCGGGCCTTGGCTTAGCCATCGCCAAGGAGATCGTGGAGCTCCACGGCGGGACCATTCGGGCGGACAGCACCGAGGATCGGATCACCTTCACCATCTGTCTTCCGTCAGACCATTCAGAAGCGCCGTAAGAAAATCACAAGAATTTCGCAGAAAACTTGCAAGGCATCCGTTGGTAGATAGACAAGTATGAAACGCCTGGTTCTGGTACCATTTCAGTATCAGAACCAGGCGCTTTATTTTGATTAGGAGGTCTTATCCCATGAAAACCATTCTCGTTCTCTTCGGCGGATGCTCCACGGAGTACGAAGTTTCTCTCCATTCCGCCTATGCGGTGCTGTCCCACATGGACCCCGCCCGCTATACTCCTTTGGCTGTGGGCATCACACGGGAGGGGCAGTGGCTCTGCTATACCGGCGACCTCTCCCGGCTGGAGGACGGTACTTGGCAGCAGGCGGCAGACTGTATCCCCTGCACCCCGCTGGTGGAACGGGAGGCCCACGCTTTACTACTGCTGGACGGCTCCGGCCGCCGTCTCCTCTTTGACGCGGTATTCCCAGTCCTCCACGGCAAGAACGGCGAGGACGGTACGGTACAGGGACTCTTTGAACTGGCCGGGGTCCCGGTCATCGGCTGCGGGACATTGTCCAGCGCCTTGTGCATGGACAAGGACCGGGCCCACCAGCTGGCGGCCCTGGCCGGCATCCGGGTCCCCCGGAGCCACGTCTTTCATTCCAGCGATGATTTCAGCCGGATCGCCCAGGCAGCGGAGGAACTGGGATACCCGGTGTTTGTCAAGCCGGTCCGGGCCGGTTCCTCCTTCGGTATCACCAAAGTCTCCGGGCCGGAAGAGCTGCCCGCCGCCATGGAGGAGGCATTCCGCCACGACAGCGCCGTGATCCTGGAGGAGACGATCCCCGGCTTTGAGGTGGGCTGCGCGGTCATGGGCAACGAGGAACTGACCGTGGGTCTGGTGGACGAGATTGCGCTGTCGGAGGGCTTTTTCAACTATGAGGAGAAGTACACCTTAAAGACCTCCACTGTCCCGCCCGCATCCCGCCGGAGAAGGCGGCAGAGATCCAGGCAGCGGCAAAAACCATTTACCGTGCCCTGGACTGCCGGGTATTCGCCCGGGTGGATCTGTTCCTCACCCCGGATGGGGAGATCGTCTTCAATGAGGTCAACACCATCCCCGGCTTCACCGCCCACAGCCGCTACCCCAGCATGATGCAGGGCATCGGCATTTCCTTTGGGGAGCTGGTGACCCGCCTGATCGAGTTGGGGGTGGCGGGATGAGAACCGTGTCGATTCCCCGGGAGCAGATTTTTCAGGGGCCGCTGGTCCTGGTCAACCGGGCGCATCCCCTGCATGAAAAAGAGCGATCTGCGCTGACCTCGGTGGACCCGCACCACCCCGACATTCTTCTTGAAAGCCGGGCACGGCAGCTACTGTCTGCCTGTATCCAAAAGGCGGGGGGACAGCGGGAGATCGTGCCGGTGTCCGGCTGGCGGAGCCAGCAGGAACAGCAGCGGATCTGGGACGACTCCATGGCGGAGCATGGGGAGACATTTACCCGCCAGTATGTGGCCCTTCCAGGATGCAGTGAGCATCAGACCGGCCTCGCCATCGACCTGGGAAAGGCTGCCGGATACATCGACTTCATCCGGCCTGCCTTTCCCTATGACGGCGTCTGCGGAAGATTTAGGCGTCTGGCGGCCCGGTACGGCTTTATCGAACGCTACCAGCGGGGCAAGGAGGAAGTCACCGGGATCTCGGCTGAGCCGTGGCACTTCCGCTATGTGGGGGCGCCCCACGCCCAGCTGATGGAAACCAACGGGCTGTGTCTGGAGGAGTACCGGGACTTTTTGCGGCAGGGTCCCCGGAGCGTCGCTCTGGAAAACGGCCGCATGGCCCAGGTGTTCTATGTGCCCGCCGCCGGAGCCGTCACAGAGGTGGAAGTGCCGGAGGGCTGCTGCCAGATATCCGGCGACAATGTGGAGGGATTTATCCTGACATGGTGGGGGGATACCCATGAGAACGGCTAAGAAAACCGTCCCGACTTTGGACCTCTTTCGTCTGGCGGCAGTCCTGCTGGTGGTGATGAACCACACCTCGCCCCTGGCGGATGTGTCTGCCATGGCTGATTTCTGGCTTACCCGGGTACTGGCCCGGGTGGCAGTCCCATTCTTTCTGATGACCACTGGGTACTTTCTGAGCCGGAATCACTGGGCTGGTGTGGGGCGGCAGCTGAAAAAGCTCTGCCTGCTCTACGGCGTCTGCATCCTTTTGTATCTGCCAGTGAATCTCTATGCCGGCAGCTTCACCGGTCCGGCGGATGTTTTGCGGAAACTGCTGGTGGACGGCACCTTCTACCACCTGTGGTATTTCCCGGCGACCATTCTGGGCATCGTCATCGCCCGGTGGCTCAGCCGGCTGGGCCTGCGGGTGGCTCTGCCTGTGGCGGCGCTACTCTATCTCATCGGTCTGGGCGGGGACAGTTACTATGGACTGGTTTCCCAGATCCCGCTGCTTCGGACCCTTTACGACGGCATTTTTACACTGTGCGGCTATACCCGCAATGGCCTGTTCTTCGCGCCACTGTTCCTTCTGCTTGGGGCCGCCGGAAGGCGGTGGAACCAAAAGCTGTCTCTGGCGGGCTTCTTCCTCTCTCTGGCAGCCATGAGCGCCGAGGGGCTGTGGCTCCATCGCATGGATGTCCAGCGCCACGACAGCATGTACCTCGCCCTCCCCCTGTGCATAGTATGCCTTTTTTCTCTGCTGCTGGGCGGAAACAAGGGCGAGTCCAGGAAAGTCCGGGAATTTTCCACAGCCATGTATGTGCTCCATCCCCTCTGCATCGTACTGGTCCGGGGAGCGGCAAAGCTACTGGGACTGGGAGAAATGCTCATTGAAAACAGTGTTCTCCATTTTATTGTGGTGCTGGCGCTCAGTGCGCTGCTCTCCGCCCCTTGCCTGCTGAGGCTTCAAAAGAAGCCCAGCCCCACCGCTCGGGCCTGGCGGGAGGTGGATCTGGCGGCCCTTGGGCACAACGCCCAGGTGCTGCGGAACACATTGGCCCCGGGGACAGAGCTGATGGCGGTGGTAAAGGCGGAGGCCTACGGTCACGGCGGGGCAGTGACCGCCCGCACCTTACAGCGAGCGGGCGTCCGGGCCTTTGCCGTGGCCTGCCTGGCCGAGGGGATTGCTCTGCGAAAGGCGGGTATCCGGGGGACGATCTTGATCTTAGGTTATACCTCCCCGGAGGAAGCTCCGCTCTTGACACGATGGCATCTGACCCAGACGGTGGCGGATATTGACCACGGGCGGGCCTTGGCAGCCAGAGGGCGGCGTGTCCATGTCCATCTGGCCCTGGACACGGGGATGCACCGGCTGGGCATCCTGGCGGAAAACCGGAAGGAGATCCTGGAGGCATTCCGGCTTCCAAACCTGGTAGTGGACGGTGTCTTTTCTCATCTATACGTCTCGGACAGCCTGGAAGCCGAAGATGTTGCCTACACCCAGGAGCAGCTGACCTTGTTCTATGATACGGTGGCCTGGCTCCGAACTGCCGGATATGATCCCGGCAAAGTTCATATCCAGTCCAGCTATGGACTTTGGAACCTCCCAGCTCAGCCCTGTGACTATGTCCGGGCTGGAATCGCACTCTATGGAGTTCGAAGCGATGATGCGCCTGTTCAGCGAAGCCTTGACCTGCGGCCGGTTCTGTCTCTCCGGGCCAGAGTGGCCAGTATCCGCACTGTGCAAGCCGGAGAGAGCGCCGGGTACGGGCGGGTCTTTCAGGCAGAGCAAGAAACCAAACTGGCGGTGGTCACCATCGGCT
>OMAW01001095.1_pt1 | contig 11577 bp, 10 predicted proteins | sample 1644731 | NCBI WGS metagenome assembly OMAW01 (sample SAMEA103958133, study PRJEB25191) | human gut metagenome | biome: human-associated habitat [ENVO:00009003]; feature: intestine environment [ENVO:2100002]; material: feces | place: Germany | collected 2013/2015 | reverse complement strand
GCACGAAAGCCGACCTGGTAAAGAAACTCGAAAAATTGCTCTAATACTTTCGGCAGACGAGCCGACGAAACACGTACGGCGGCGGGGAGGATTCCCTGCCGCCTTTATTTTGTCAGGAAGCGTATGACAGAATGTCATATCGGAGGAGGTGGCACACCGTTTGTTGAATCCATGCGAGAGAATGGCTCTCTTCGGCAGCGGCAACCATAGTCCGCTGTATCAAAAAACGATAAATAATTCAATTAAAAAAATACCATAATACGATGAAAAACGGAAAAATCGGGGTTACCACCGAGAATATCTTCCCCGTTATCAAAAAGTTCCTCTATTCGGACCACGAAATCTTCCTGCGTGAGCTGATCTCCAACTCCGTGGATGCCACGCAGAAACTCAAGGCTCTCTCTTCGATGGGCGACGTAAAGGGCGAATTGGGCGACCTGACGATCCGCGTTTCGGCGGACAAGGAGGCCAAGACTCTGACGGTAACCGACCGCGGTATCGGAATGACGGCCGACGAAGTGGAGCGTTACATCAACCAGATCGCTTTCTCGAGTGCCGAGGAGTTTATGGAAAAATACAAGAACCAGGCGATCATCGGCCACTTCGGACTGGGCTTCTACTCCGCTTTCATGGTCGCCGACAAAGTGGAGATTTTCACCCGCTCCTACAAGGAGGGCGCCAAGACGGTACACTGGAGTTGCGAAGGATCGCCCGAATACGAAATGGAGGAAACGGCCGAACAGCGCGACCGGGGAACCACGATCGTACTGCACCTTTCGGCCGATACGCTCGAATACGGCGAAGATTCGAAGGTCGAAGAGCTGCTGCGCAAGTACTGCCGCTTCCTGCCCGTTCCCATCGCTTTCGGCAAGGTGAAGGAGTGGAAAGACGGCAAATACGTCGATACCAACAAGGACAACATCATCAACAACATCGCCCCGCTGTGGACCGTAAAACCCACCGAGATCACCGCCGAGCAATACAAGGAGTTCTACCACGAACTCTATCCCATAGGTGAAGAGCCGCTCTTCTCGATTCATCTGAATATCGATTATCCGTTCCACCTGACGGGTATCCTCTACTTCCCGAAGATTCGGAACAACTTCGAAATTCAGAAAAACAAGATCCAGCTCTACTCCACCCTGTTGCACGGCGTGATCGACTCGCCGGATATTCCGCTGAACGTATCGCGCAGCTACCTGCAGAGCGATTCGAATGTCAAGAAGATTTCGAACTACATCACCCGCAAGGTGGCCGATCGCTTGCAGGAGCTCTTCACGACGATGCGTGCGGACTACGAACAGAAATGGGACGATCTGAAGATCTTCATCGAATACGGCATTATCACCGACGAAAAGTTCGCCGAGAAGGCAGAGAGTTTCATGCTGTGGAAGACGACCGAGGGCAAGTATTTCACCGCCGAAGAGTACAAGGAGGTCGTCAAAGGTAACCAGACCGACAAGAACGGTACGGTCGTTTTCCTCTATGTGGACGATCCCGTAGAGAAAAATTCGTTCCTCGAATCGGCCAAGGCCAAAGGCTATGACGTGCTGGTTATGGACGGACAACTCGACAACCACTATGTCAATTGGTACGAGTCGAAACACAAGGACGCCCGCTTCGTGCGCGTGGACAGCGACGTGATCGACAAGCTCATCCAGAAGGAGGACAACATCAGGATGTCGCTCACCGAAGCGCAGCAGGAGTTGTTGCGCCCGGTATTCGAGAGCCAGATGCCCAAGGACGAAAAGATACACTACAACATTTCGTTCGAGGCGATGTCGCCCGACGAGGCGCCCGTGGTGATTACGCAGAACGAATTCATGCGCCGTATGAAGGAGATGGCCGCAGCGGGCGGCGGGGGCATGAGCCAGTTCTACGGGCAGATGCCCGACAACTTCACCATCGCGGTGAACGGCAACCACCCCATCGTCGCGGACATCCTCTCCGATGCCGAGAAGGCTTACGGCGACAAGCTGAAGTCCATCACCAAGAAGATCGACGCGGCCGTGGCCGAGGAGAACCGCTTCGAGGAGGTTACCAAGGGCAAGAAGGAGGAAGAGCTTACCGCAGAGGAAAAGGCCATGCGCGAGGAGTTGTCGAAGAAGGTCGTCACGCTGCGCGATGAGCGCAACGAGCGGCTGCGCGAGATCGGCGGTGAAAACAAGCTCGTGAAGCAGATCATCGACCTGGCGTTGCTGACCAACGGGATGCTCAAGGGCAAGAGCCTGACGGATTTCATCCAGCGCTCGATTTCGCTGATCGAAAAGTAACGGGCAGGGGTTAATGAGGAGGGGGCTACGCCGCAGGGTGCAGCCCCCTTTTATTTGCCGGCGGGCCGTAAAATACTTGTGCGGAAATAGTTGCGCAAAGGAATAAAAGGTTATATTTGTCATAACCTAAAACCCTGAGTTATGAGAAAACTGCTAACCTCCGGTGCGGTGGCGGTCGGGATGCTCCTTGCGTCGTGCACCCCGGCAAACCGTGTCGTCGAGAACCCCCTGATCGGAGCTGCCAACACCATGACGCTCGACTTTCCGAAAATAGAACTGAGCGACACGGCGACCGTGTTGCATGTCGATGCCTATTTCCGGCCGCACAACTGGATCCGCATCGACGCGGGTAGCTACCTGCTGGCCGACGGGCAGAAATATATGTTGCAGGGCAGCGAGGGCATCCTCCCCGATTCGCTCTTCTGGATGCCCGACTCGGGCGAAGCGTCGTTCGTGCTGAAATTCGGGCCGCTGCCGCGGGGAACGAAGTCGTTCGATTTCATCGAATCGGACTGCGACGACTGCTTCAAACTCTACGGGGTCGACCTGACGGGTAAAACGGAGTATCCGCGTTATCCCGAGGGGTTACCCCGCGAACTGCGGAAGGCCCCCGAAGACGGCCCCGTTCCCGAACCGATACTCGCGGTGGGGACAACCACCGTGAACGTCCGCCTGCTGGGGTACCGCAGGGGAATGGCGAAGGAGGTCGCCATGTATGTCAATTCGCTGCTGAACGGGCAGGAAGAGCATACGGCGGCCATCGACCCCGAAAGCGGCATGGCAACCCTGCGATTCGAACAGTACGGCACGGCCATGGCCTATGTTTCGTGCGGCCCGGTATTCGGGATGTGCTGGATTGCCCCCGGTGAAACGCTGGACATGTATGTCGATATGGGGGCAGGCGGCCGGGCCGTCGTGCAGCGCCGCGACAAGGAATGCGAGCCTGCGCCCGGGCGCAGGCTCTATACGACCGGGGCGTATGCGGATCTCAATGCGCTGGTGGATGCGAGCGGCGGCAGCAGTATCCGCATGAACCTCTATTCGGGCGATTTCGCGGATTACCGCATGAGTGCCGACGAGTATACGCAGATGGTCGTGTCGAAATACGAAATCCTGGCGGACAGCATCGCGCGCAGCCCGGTGTCCGGGATGATGAAGGAATTGTCCCTGCTCACGTTGCAGCAGGAGGCGCTCGGGGCCATGTCCAACGGGCCCGGACTGTTGGAACACAATTACCGGAGCCGGCACGAGGATTGGGATTACGGCAAGAAGGTTGACTACGAATTCGCCGTTTTCGCACCGGAGCATTATACGGTGCTGGCCGGGCTTTTCGACCTGAATAACCCGAAACTGCTGATGGGCATGTCCTCCTCGGACTATTGCTACTCCATCATCGCCCCGCATATCGGCTGGGCGAATATCGCGCACGCTACCGAGGGCATCCTGGCCGACCTTCCCAAGGTATATCAGCTTCCGTCCAAGGCCGAGAACAACGCCCTTACGCAGGAAGACCTCGACCTGTTGCATTCGCTCAAGGAGCCGTTCTACGCCGAGGCCTGCGAGGCGATGCAGGCGCGTGTACGCAAGGAGCTGGAGTCGGTGAAGGATGTTCGTATCGAAACGACGCCCGAGGTTGCCGTCGACAAGCTGTTCGATGCGATTGTTGCGCCCTACAAGGGCAAGGTGGTGTTCGTCGATTTCTGGAACACGTGGTGCGGCCCCTGCCGGGCTTCGATCAAAGCGAACGAGCCGCTCAAGAGCGGGGAACTGAAGAGCGACGACCTGGTGTGGATATACATCGCCAACGAGACCTCGCCGCTGGTCGCCTACAAGACCAGCATCGCCAAAATCGCGGGCAAGCATTACCGGCTCGACGACGCACAGTGGAAATACCTTTGCGAGAAATTCCAGATCGACGGCATTCCGTCCTACGTGCTGGTCGACCGCGACGGCAGCTATGAGCTGCGTAACGACTTCCGCGACCACGACCTGATGAAAAAGACGCTCAAGGGGATGCTCGAATGACTTTGCGGGAGCCTGCCGGTCGTCGGGAACAGTTTTTCCCGCCACGAGTCGGCCCCGCTCCCCGGAAAGCCGGAATTCCGGATCGACGCTTCCGGATCGACGAAAATGCAGAAGGCCGTTCGCAGGAACGGCCTTCTGTATTTTCCGGGTGGCAGCCTGGTTTCACAGGCTCCACCATCGGGTTGCGTCCGCTTCGGCGGGATGGAACCCGGCCTTTTGCAGGACGCGCTGCGAGGCGCGGTTATCCGGGTCGGTCTCGGCGGTGATCTGCCGGACACCGGGCTGCTGCTGAGCCCATGCGCACAATGCCCGGACGGCTTCCGTCATGTAACCCTGTTTTTCAAAGGCCTTTTCCAGCCCGTAGCCGATCTCTACCCTTCCGTCGGCATCCGCCGCCCCTTTGAAGCAGGCCGATCCGGCAACGGCACCGCCATCCCGTAAGATCAGGAACCAGAAGGTGTGGAAGAGGTGATTGACGGGATCGGCGGCGGCGAGTGCGTACTGCCCCTCGACGATCCGGCGGAAGTCTCCGCGCGGGCTTCCGGCTGTGCAGCGGCAATCCAGTTCCTTTCCCAGTGCCGGAATGTCATGCAGCCAAAGCCCCAGCTGCCGGGGTGTCAGCGGAACGATCCGGAGCCTTTCCGTCGTGAGAAGCATCGAAGTGCCGCGGCGGCCTCTACTCCTCCGTCCATTTGTCGGCGACGAGCGCCATGAACCACTCCGGACAGCGGCACGGGCGGCGCGTATCGCTGTGGATGAAGCCCAGTTGCGTCATGCCCGTATTGAGCAGCTCGCCTTTGCCGTTGTAGATTTCGTAAAAGAAATTGATGCGTGCCGTGGGCAGCTCGCGGAGCATGATGCGCACGGTGAGCAGCTCGTCGTAGTAGGCCGGGCGGTGGTATTTGGACTGCACCTCGAGGATGGGCATCATGATGCCCCGCTTCTCGACTTCGGCGAAGGACATGCCCAGATAGCGGAGCAGTTCGCTGCGTGCGGCTTCATAGTAACAGATGTAGTTCGAATGGTGGCAGATGCCCATCTGGTCGGTGTGCTTGTACCACACGCGGATTTGGCAATCGTAACTCAGCATGGTGCTTAAAAGGTTAGGACGGCACGCCCGTCGGGGCAGCCGTCGCGGATTATCAGATTTTGTGATGTGTCGACAGTCAGCCTTGCAGGCCGGCCGCCGATGCGGACTTGGTACGACCCTGCGGGCGGCAGGAGCTTGAGGGGGTCGTCGGTGCGGATGCGGCCGGCCGCCGCCGTCCCGATGACGAGGTAGGGATGCGACAACAGGCGGGCTGCACGGGCCATGTCGCCCTGCGCCACCAGGCGGCGGATGACGGTGGAGCTGACCTTTTCGGCGTCCACGTCGCATTCGCCGACTTCCACGACCTCCAGTCCGAAGCCGTGGCTGCCCAGATAGTCGTAACTGCCCTGCTTGTCGCGCCCGAAGCGGTGGTTGAAGCCCACGACCAGCGTTTCGGCGCCGATGCGCCCCACGAGGTAGTCGCGGATGAACGTGTCGGGCGCAAGGGCGCTGAATGCCTTGTCGAACGGGATGACGATCAGGTTGTCGATGCCCTGCTGTCCGAGCAGGTAAATTTTCTCTTCGAGCGAGGTCAGCAGCCGCAGGCCGTCGGCCCGGCCGAGCGTCACGCGGGGATGGGGTTCGAACGTGAGTACGACGCTCTCGCCGCCCTGTGCGCGAGCCCTCCCGGCAACGGTACGCAACAGGGCCAGATGCCCGCTGTGCACGCCGTCGTACGATCCGACGGTCACCGTCGGACGGACGAAATGCGGAAGTGCATCGAACCCGTAAAAAACCCGCATGTCCGGCCGCCCGGCAACCGGACGGTGTTCCGTAAGGTCGCCGTGTATGTCGAGGCTGCCTGTTTCTCCGCCCTCCGCTGCGTTTTTTCCTTCGAGTCGCATCATGCGTTGCTGCTGTTGCTTTCTTCGTTTTCCTTGACGAAATAGGCCACCTTTTCGAGCAGCGTGGTGATGTCGTAGTTCTCGACGACGATGCCCTGCGGGAAATTCAGCGGCGTGGAGGTGAAATTGAGCACGCCCTTGATGCCGGCGTTGATGATCGGCACCACGAGCCCCGGGGCGACCTTCGTCGGCGAAGAGACGATGACGATGCTGATGTCCTGGTTTTCGACCATGTCTTCGAAGGTGTCCATGTGGTAGCACGGGATGCCGTCGATGGTCTTGCCGACCTTCTCGGGGTCGACGTCGAAGGCGGCCGTGATTCTCAGCTTGAGCCCCTTGCCGTTGAAGTATTTGGTGATGGCCTGTCCCAGGTGTCCCATGCCCAGCACGGCGATGTTCATCTGCGAGGGGCTGTCGAGGATTTTGCTGATGTACTCGATGAGCACCTGTACGTCGTATCCCTTTTTCGTATCGCTCGAAAAGCCGATGAGCATCAGGTCGCGGCGCACCTGCACGGCCGTGATGCCGTGGATGCCCGCCAATACGTGCGAGAAAATATGCGTAATGCCCTGCTTGTGGCTGGCTAGGAGCGTACGGCGGTATTCGCTCAGCCGCTCGATGGTTTTTTCGGGGATCGTATTGGTCAATGCTGCCATAGGGGTCGCTTTATTCGATGGTGATCGTAAAGTCGCTGTTGTAGTTCACCCGCGTCCAGTTGCGGTTGACGTGGTTGTCGCGCTGCTCGCCCTGGCCGAAGACATAGGTGGTTTGCAGCGGCGTATAGCTGCGTCCTTCCAGGTCGTATTCGATGTCGTTGTACATCGCGGGGCAGAAGATCAGGGCGGCGTCGTAACCGCGGTAGGAGTAGAGCGAAGGCAATGCGCCGAAGGCGCGGATATAGGCACGGTCGAAATCGAGGATCGCCTGCGAGTCGCGCTTGGCGTGGTAGGTGGAGATGAATACGACACGGTCTTTGAAGAACACCGTGCGGTCGAGGTTGCCGTAGCGGTTCCAGCGGGTGTTGCCCAGCACGACGAAGCGCGGAGCCGTGCGCCCGCGGCCCGTGATGCTCGTATCGGCCGAGGCGATGGCCGCGAGGATGCGCTCGACCTCGACTTCGTCGTCGGTCATGACGACGAAAACATTGTCCTCGCCGTTATCCAGCAGCGGCGTCAGGTCGCCCGGGTTGTTGGCGGGGCGGTTCGACGGGTGCACATAAGTATAGGTGTATTTCCGGTAGTCGGAGTCGCCCAGCAGGGCGAGGATCTCGGATTCGAAGTCCTTGTCCGTGCTGTCGCTGTAAATCAGCGTCACCTGTTTGTCTCCGTTCACCAGGTCGGCGACCTTGTCCCATTTGTGCGACGGGTCGGGTGCCATCTGGAACAGGGCGTCGCTGTTCATCCCCGTGATGCTGGCCAGCGGCGAGACGACGGGGACGTCGTGCTCCTCGGCATAGAGGATGACGGGATGGAGCCCCTCCTCGTATACGGGGCCGACGATCAGCCCGGTGCCGGCGAAGGCGTCGCTTTTGACGAATTCGCGGATCGCATCCACATTGCGGGCCGTGTTGTAAAGCGTGAGGGCTATCGAGTGGCCGTATTTCGTCCGCACGCTGTCCAGCCCCAGCAGGAAGCCCTGGTAGAATTCGAGGTAGTTGCCGTTGGGCTCGTTGCCGACGGCCATCGGCAGCATCAGTGCCACCTTGAGCGGTGCGCTGCGGCGCAGGGCGCGGAATTCGACCTGCTTCGGCCTGCTGCCGGCAAAGATCCCCGGGAGTGAGTCCTGCACTTGCAGGCTGTCGGCCTGCGGGCCGTTTTCGGCGGCTGCGAGCTGTTCCGCAGAGCCCGGCACCTTGATGATCGCCCCGGCTTTCAGGTCGGCGGGTTTCAGCCCCCCGTTGAGTGTCCCGAGCCGATCCTCGGTGATGCCGAAGCGGCGCGAAAGCGAATAGAAGGTTTCGCCCGGTTTCACGATGTGGTAGGCGAAACCCTCCTCGGCTACGCTGTTGAGCGAATTGCGGTAGGCCTCCCACTGCTCCCTCGTGCCGGCTTCGTCTTCGGAGCCGATCTCCTTCTTGCGGATCAGGATGCGCTCCCCGAGGCGCAGGTGCACCGGGTCGAGGTTGGGGTTGTCCTCGATGACGGTCTGGATCGGGATCTCGTATTTGCGCGAGATGCCGTAGAGCGTCTCGCCCTGCGTCACGGTATGGATGTCGAAAGTCTTGCGCAGCTTGCGATCCGACTTGGGCTGGGGGACGTCCGATACGAAGGGTATCTTGATGCTCTCCCCTGCGCGCAACCCCTGCGCTGCCGCGGGGTTATGTTGCAGGATGACCTTCTCCCCCACCTCGTAGGCCTTCGAAAGCCCGTAGAGCGTTTCGCCGGGCTGCACCGTGTGGACGTAGAATTTCGAGCCGTTGATATACACGATCGTCCCGGATTTCTGCACCGCAAGGGCGCACAGGCTCCACAGGAGCAGCAGGGCTGTCGCACAGAATCGCTTCATCGTCATTTCGTTTTTTCGCGCATACGGATCTCCGTGATGACCTTCTTGGTGTAGAGCGGGAAGTCCCCGTTCATCATCCATGCGTAGTAGCTCGGCTCCGCGCGGAATACCTCGGCGACGGGGCGCCCCTTGTACTTGCCGAACCCGAAGACCTCCTCGCCCTTTTCGTTGAAAAGGATGCGCCCGGCGTAGTCAGCCGCCTCGCCGCGGGTCGAGAACTCGGCCAGTTTGTCGATATCGTTCTCCAGGTCGGGGTAGCGTTCCAATTGCGCCATGAGCACTTCGTAGGTCGCCAGCGTATCGGCCTCGGCCGAATGGGCGTCCTCCAGATCCTTGTCGCAATAGAATTTATAGGCCGCGACCAGCGTGCGCTGTTCCTTCTTGTGGAAGATGTTCTGCACGTCGACGAAACGGCGGCGTTTGAAATCCACGTCGACGCCCGCCCGCAGGAACTCCTCGACCAGCACCGGCAGGTCAAAACGGTTGGAGTTGAAGCCGCCGAAGTCGCAGCCGCGGATGAACTGTTCGAGCGATTTGGCGACCTGCGCGAAGGTCGGCTCGTCTTTCACGTCTTCGTCCGTGATGCCGTGGATGGCCGTGGCTTCCGCCGGGATATGCATCCCGGGGTTGAGCTTGCGGGTCTTGACGATCTGCTCGCCGTCGGGCATCACTTTGACCATCGAGATCTCGACGATGCGGTCTTTGGCCGTGTCCACGCCGGTGGTTTCGAGGTCGAAGAAGACGATCGGGCGTTTGAGGTTTAACTTCATCTGTCGGGCGTTATGCGTTGATCATCATCGGCATGAGCAGCATGAGCGTCGCGCTGGTCTGCTTGTCGTCGTAGACGGGTTTGAATACGCCCGCGCGGGTCGAGTCGGCCAGTTCTACCATCACGGTCGGGGTGTCCATGTTCGAAAGTATCTCGACCAGGAACGTCGATTTGAAACCGATCGAGATCGGCTCGCCGTCGTAGCTGCACGAGATGGTCTCGTTGGCCGAAACCGAGAAGTCGATGTCCTGTGCCGTGAGGTTGATCCGGTTGTCGCCGATGTCCATGCGGATCAGGTTGGTGGTCGGGTTCGAGCAGACGGCCACGCGCTTGATGCCGTTCACCAGCTCGATGCGGTCGACGAGCACCTTGTTGGGGTTGTTGGCCGGGATCACGGCGTTGTAGTTCGGGTAGTTGCCCTCGATCAGGCGGCATACGAGCGTGTGGCTCTTGAGCTTGAACATGGCGTTCTTCGAGTCGAAGCTGACCTCGATGGCGTCGTCCTCCTTCAGGAGCACCGACTTGAGCAGGTTGGCCGGTTTCTTGGGCAGGATGAACGATGCGCCGACCTCGTTTTCGGCCTCGGACTCGTATTTCACGAGTTTGTGCGCGTCGGTTCCCACGAACGTCAGCACCCCGGGCGCGAGGTTGATGTAGATACCGTTCATCACGGGGCGCAACTCGTCGTCGGCCGTGGCGAAGATGGTCTTGTTGATGCCGTTCACGAGCATGTCCACATCCAGCCGGAGCTCCTTCTTCTCGGCGCTCAGCTGCGGCACGGCGGGATAGCTCACGGCGCTGGCGCCGGGGATCGAGAGCGAACCGCTCTTCCAGTTGATCGTTATCTCCCAGTTCTTGTCGTTGACGTCGATGGTCAGCGGCAGCTCGGAAAACTCCTTCAGCGAGTCGAGCATCAGTTTGGCGGGAGCCGCGATGGTGCCCTCGCTTTCCACGCTGTCGACCGTGATAGAGCCTATGAGCGTCGTTTCGAGGTCGGAAGTGGTGACCTTCAGTTCGTTGCCATTGAGCTCCATGAGGAAGTAGTCCAGGATGGGCAGCGTGTTTTTATTGCTGATAACCTTGCCGGTGGTAGCCAGAAGCGAAAGCAGGGCCGAGCTTGATACTGAAAATTTCATACGTTGTTTCCTTTCTTTTATTTTCTGTTATATGGATTGCTTATTTCAATACTGCCAGTTTGTCGAGCGCCGTCGAGATCATCTTGCGCACGAAGGGCTTGTAATCGGTGTCGACGTTTTGGGCGATACGCTGCGCGATGATCGTGCAGATGGTCGCGGCGCGGTGTCCCATCAGGGCTGCCAGGCCGGCCAGTGCCGAGCCCTCCATCTCGAAATTGGTGATGCGGCGGCCGTGGTAGCCGAACGATTCGATCTTCGCGTTGAGCTCGGCGTCCTGCGGCTCGAGGCGAACCCAGCGGCCCTGCGGCGCATAGAAGCCGGGGGCGGCGATGGTGATGCCCTCGCGCGTCACGTCGCTGAAATGCTCGAAGAGCGTCTTGTCGGCGTCGATGAAATAGGGTTTGGGCAGCAGCTCGTTCCAGCCGACATGCTCCATGAAAGCCTTTTCGATCTCCAGGTCGCAGACCTCGTTGCGCCCCTTGTAGTAATTCAACAGACCGTCGAAGCCGACCGAAGTGCGGGCGAAGACGAACTGCCCCACTTTGATGTCGGGCTGAATGGCGCCCGAAGTGCCCAGCCGCACCAGCGTGAGCCGCTTTTTTTCGGCCTTCTCCTGCCGCGTGGCGAAATCGACGTTGGCCAGCGCATCGAGCTCCGTGACCGAGATGTCGATGTTGCCGATGCCGATGCCCGTCGAGAGCACCGTCATGCGTTTGCCTTTGTAGGTGCCGGTCACCGTTTTGAATTCACGGTTTGCGACTTCGCACTCTTTCGTATCGAAATGTTCCGCCACGAGGGCTACGCGGCCCGGATCCCCGACGAGGATCACCGTATCGGCCAACTGCTCCGGAAGCAGGTGCAGATGGAAAATGGAACCGTCGTCGTTGATAATCAATTCGGAAGCGGGAATGGTTCTCATAATTGTCGTTTTTTA
>OMAW01001075.1_pt1 | contig 11699 bp, 10 predicted proteins | sample 1644731 | NCBI WGS metagenome assembly OMAW01 (sample SAMEA103958133, study PRJEB25191) | human gut metagenome | biome: human-associated habitat [ENVO:00009003]; feature: intestine environment [ENVO:2100002]; material: feces | place: Germany | collected 2013/2015 | reverse complement strand
ATAAACGAAATTTAATACTAGCATAAAGGGGATTTATTTTGGGAACCATCGACATATCATACTATAATTTGTTTATCGGCCTGCTTTTGCTTGCCATTCCATTCTTTTATCTCTGGAAATTCAGGACCGGTTTGCTGAAACCTGCTGTGACAGGTACGCTTCGAATGATTGTCCAGTTGTTTTTTATCGGCATCTATCTGAAATATCTTTTCTTATGGAATAATCCTTGGATCAATTTCCTTTGGGTGATTATTATGATATTCGTTGCCGGGCAGACAGCACTGGTACGTACTCAACTGAAACGGAGCATTCTGCTGATCCCTATCTCGGTAGGCTTTTTTTGCAGTGTGGTAGTGGTGGGATTGTATTTTATCGGTATTGTCCTCCAGCTGGATAACATATTCAGCGCTCAATACTTTATTCCGGTATTTGGAATTTTAATGGGAAATATGCTTTCGAGTAATGTGATCGCATTGAATACCTATTATAGCGGATTGAAACGGGAACAGCAGTTGTATCGCTATTTATTGGGGAACGGTGCCACACGGCAGGAAGCTCAGGCTCCCTTTATAAAACAAGCTATTATCAAGTCGTTCAGCCCTTTGATCGCGAATATTGCAGTGATGGGACTGGTCGCTCTTCCGGGTACGATGATCGGACAGATTCTGGGAGGCAGTAGTCCGAATGTAGCGATTAAATATCAGATGATGATCATGGTAATCACCTTTACGGCATCTATGTTATCACTGATGATAACCATTTCACTGGCTTCCCGACGCTCCTTTGATGCATACGGGAAACTGTTGGAAGTAACGAAAGAAACGAAGAAATGACAATCATTGACCGGATATTCCAAAAAGTAGCAGAACTGTCCATCCCGCATTTTTTCATTACCGTGGAGTTCCCGGCAATTGGAAATGAAATGCCGGAACGTATCGAGACCTTCTTATGGGAGAAATACCGGGCAATTCTTCGTGGTGCAAGCGGTCGCAAATTTGTCTATACAGAAGGAGAGTGGCGTCTTTTTTCACTTTCTTTCCTACAAACAAAGTCGTGGATGAGCGATATGCACTGAAAAATAAGGTGCAGATGAAGTTTCACAAATAAAAGGAGATTCGCTTCCCAAAAGAAATCTGGTGAGTGGTTACTTTCCTTTCAGCTTCTCCCGCATGCAGCGAAGCTGAACGAATTGTTCTCCTGGCTGTATATATCCGCTTTTCAACATCCGTTCTGAAATTTGGAATTTATCAAGATGATGGCGTATATACTTTTCTAAACCAATGGATTGCTTTTTGACGAAAGACTCAAACTCAACCTTTCCATCTTCGTGAATAAATACTTTCGCTTTAATCGTACGGAGCCCCGAATCTTTGCAATGCTTGGCTTCTGCTTTGTCTATCCAAAAGATAGCGGTAGCTTTTACCGTATCTACTATGCAAGTTTCCGTACCATCAACGCTCATGTTTTCAGCGATGGAATCATCGGAATTCTGATTCTGTTTCTGTTTCATTTGACAGGAAACAGCCAAAATAATTACTAAACAGCAGGATAGAATTGTTTTCATCGTGTTCTAAATTAAAGGATATGCGACAAATTTACTAAAAAAACGATAACATAGGAGTTTATTCCTATTTTATTTGCTATATTTGCAACCAAATTTTCTCTAAATAATGAAAATTAAGGAAATAGTAAGCGCCCTTGAACGATTCGCGCCTCTGCCATTGCAAGACGGATTTGATAATGCCGGCCTGCAAATCGGATTGACAGATGCGGAAGCAACAGGGGCTTTGTTGTGTCTTGACGTTACTGAAGCTGTACTGGATGAAGCCATTGCATTGGGATATAATGTGGTTATATCACATCACCCTCTCATTTTCAAAGGGTATAAATCCATCACGGGCAGGGATTATGTGGAACGTTGTATCTTGAAAGCCATCAAGAATGACATCGTTGTTTATGCTGCGCACACTAACCTGGATAATGCACCGGGAGGAGTGAACTTCAAGATTGCCGAGAAAATCGGTTTGAAGAATGTCCGTATCCTGGAAGCCAAGGAAAATGCGCTGGTAAAGCTGACCACATTTGTACCGACCGCCCAAGCGGAAGACGTGAGGAAAGCCTTGTTCGACGCTGGATGCGGCAATATCGGCAACTATGATTTGTGCAGTTATAACATGGAAGGCGAGGGGACATTCCGAGCCCGGGAAGGTGCCACCCCATACTGTGGAGCGATAGGGGAGCTGCATACCGAACGTGAAGTACGTATTGAGACAATCATACCCGCCTACAAAAAAGCGGCAACTGTCAAGGCACTGCTTGCGGCACATCCATATGAAGAACCGGTCTATGATATTTATCCCTTGCAAAACTCATGGCCACAAGCCGGAGCCGGTGTCATTGGCGAATTGGAAGTACCGGAGACAGAACTTGAATTCCTGAAACGGATAAAGAAAACCTTCGAAGTAGGGTGTCTCAGACATAACAAACTCCTCGGGCGGGAAATACAGACTGTTGCATTATGTGGCGGCGCCGGCGCTTTCCTAATGCCGCTTGCCATCCGCAACCGTGCAGATGTCTTTATCACCGGCGAGATAAAATACCATGACTATTTCGGACATGATACCGATATATTATTGGCTGAAATAGGGCATTATGAAAGTGAGCAATATACGAAAGAAATATTTTATACAATAATCCGGGATTTGTTTCCTCATTTTGAGGTTCAGATGACCAAAGTGAATACAAACCCCATAAAATACATGTAAGTAAAATGGCTAAAGAAGCAAAAAAAGATCCTCAGGAATTAACCGTAGAACAGAAGTTGAAAGCTTTGTTCCAATTGCAGACAATGCTGTCCAAAATCGATGAAATCAAGACGTTGAGAGGTGAACTTCCACTGGAAGTACAGGACTTGGAAGACGAAATAGCCGGTCTGAGTACCCGTATAGACAGAATCAAGGCAGAAGTTGCCGAGTTGAAATCCTCCATTGCAGGAAAGAAAGTTGAAATTGAAACCGCAAAGGCTTCTGTAGCTAAATATAAAGACCAGCAGGACAACGTACGCAACAACCGCGAATATGACTTCTTAAGCAAGGAAATCGAATTCCAGACATTGGAAATCGAACTCTGCGAAAAGCGTATCAAGGAATTTGCCGCACAAGAGGAAGAAAAATCTCAGGAAGTAGCAGAAAGCACTGCTGCTCTGGAAGAAAGACAAAAAGACCTCGACGTAAAGAAGAGCGAACTGGACGAAATCATCTCCGAGACCAAGCAAGAGGAAGAGAAGCTGAGAGACAAAGCCAAAGAACTGGAAACAAAGATTGAACCCCGTCTGCTTCAGTCCTTCAAACGTATCCGTAAGAATTCACGCAATGGACTGGGTATTGTATACGTACAGCGTGATGCTTGCGGTGGTTGCTTCAACAAGATTCCGCCCCAGAGACAATTGGACATCCGCTCACGCAAGAAAATTATCGTTTGCGAATATTGTGGCCGTATCATGATTGACCCGGAATTAGCAGGTATAACTCCCGAACAGAAAGTGGAAGTTGTAAAGGAAAAGCCAGTAAGAGCCAAAAGAAAAATCGTACATATCGGCTCAGATAATTAAAAATAGAACATTTTCTATATATAAAACGGCAATAGTAAAGCACCTATTGCCGTTTTTTTGTTAAATAAGCTCATAAAAACCTGCTATTAGAGAAAAAAGAAGTAGTTTTGTTGCTTGAAAAATTAATAGAATTAAATTAAAAAGCATGAGACTAAACAAATTATTCATACTCTATTCACTTTTCGGAATATTGATGGCATCGTGCATAAAAGATGAAGCACCCAATGCTGAAGCTGATATAACAGGCATCTCTTTTGAAGAAGATGTACTGGCAAGCGCTCGTTTCAATTTAAATCCGTCTTACAATGATAATCTGCAGGCCTACCCCATATTAGTAAAAGTAAAAGAGGGCACTCCTTTAAACAAACTATCCCCCCTGTTTGAGTTGACGCCGGGCGCTACCATTAGTCCGGAAAGTGGTAGTGAACACGATTTCTCTGACGGAAAAAGGGTAAAGTATACCGTAACTTCCGAGAACAAGGCTTGGCAGCGAGTATATTCCATCGGTGTACGCGAACAATCGGTATCAGACATCCCAAATGAATTCCATTTTGAAGACATACGACTTATCAATGGAATTAACCCCAAATACAAATATCAGGAGTTCTATGAAGAACAAGACGGATTGGAACTGACATGGGCCAGTGGAAATGAAGGATTCAACTGGGCAGCCAGTTCATCAGCTACTGAAAATTACCCTACGTCACAATATGACAATGGTAAAAACGGAAAGTGTGCCAAATTAGAAACTCGGCTTACCGGCTCTCTGGGAGCAATGGTAGGTATGCCGATAGCTGCCGGAAATTTGTTTATCGGTGAGTTTGATATGACGAATGCTCTCACCAGCCCATTGAAAGCCACACATTTCGGCACTCCTTTCTGTTATAAGCCCTCACGTCTAAAAGGTTGGTACAAGTACAAAGCCGGTGAACGTTTTTATGAAAACGGCGGATACACCGACCGTAAAGATGTGATGAACATCTATGCAATCTTTTATGAAGGCGAAAGTTACAACGAAGCAGGAGAAGTTACGGAAGTAATATTGGATGGAAATCTGCCAAACCAGAACTATGAACATCCCAGTATGGTAGCTTTAGCTCTAATATCCAATCCCCACGAAACCGATGATTGGGAAGCTTTCGACATTCCTTTTGACTATCAGAGATATGGAAAAGAAATAGATGAAACCAAACTGGCAAAAGGAAAATATAAACTAAGTATCATTTTTGCATCCAGCAAGGACGGGGCAACTTTTGAAGGTGCGCCCGGAAGTACCCTTTTAGTGGATGACGTGGAACTGATTTTCGAATAAGAACCATATAGAATTGGAATACAACATGATAAAGAAAATATTAGCATTCATCGCATTGGTAGGTTGTATGCAAACTGCCATATACGCTCAAGAGAATCAGAATCGTACGCTTATAAACGCTGCCCTGCACGGATGGGAATATGAGATAAGAGCCGGTGTCAGCATCGGTGGTACTTCTCCGCTTCCATTGCCCGTAGAAATACGGAGTATCGATGCCTACAATCCTACTTTAGCTCTTATGCTGGAAGGAAATGCCATCAAGTGGTTGGGAAAAACTAAAAAATGGGGAGTAATAACCGGTGTAAGACTGGAAACCAAAAATATGATTACCAAAGCGACAGTAAAGAACTATGGCATGGAAATCATAGGAAATGACGGTAACCGCTTGAAAGGTAACTGGACGGGAGGAGTAAAAACCAAAGTACGCAATGCCTACATTACTGTCCCCGTACTTGGAGCATATAAAGTCAACTCACGATTGCGAGCCAAAGCAGGTGCATATGTATCCTACCTGATGGATGAGGAATTCTCCGGATATGTATATGAAGGTTATCTGCGTGAAGGTAATCCTACCGGAAAGAAAGTCAACTTCTCCGACGGTGCCATTGCCACTTACGACTTTTCGGATGATTTGCGCAAGTTTGCCTGGGGCGTGCAAGCTGGTGTAGACTGGCGTGCCTTCAAACATCTGAGTGTATTTGCCGACCTTACATGGGGATTGAATGATATTTTCAAGAAAGATTTCAATACAATTACCTTTGCCATGTATCCCATCTACTTGAATGTGGGTTTCGGGTATGCCTTCTAAGATACTCGGGTATACCGAGTAAATACTCATAAACAAATAAAGGTTTAGGTTGTTATCAATCCCATAAAAAGATAACCACCTAAACCTTTATTTATGAATATAAAAGTTTGGAGCACTGCGTTGCTCATATTATGCCTATGTCCTGCGGCTATGGCACAGAAAGCCAACCGCTATCTTGAGAAACCACTCCCACAAGGCTGGGGAAAGGACGCCTCCCATGCCATTCCCGGAGATGACAATCTGTTCAGCGGACAGATACCACCCATTGACGACAAGTGGTGGAAAGCATTCGATGACCCGATGCTGGATTCACTGATTACAGTAGCCTCCACTCAAAACTATTCCGTACTTTCTGCCATGGACCGTATGGATATGGCCAAAGCCAACCTGCGGATAGAACGCGGCGGCTTTTTCCCTTCCATCTCATTGGACGGAGGATGGGCACGGCAGCAAAGCAGCAGCAATGTCAACGCACTTCCGCAATCCATTACCGGTGCATACAGCACCTCGCTCAACGCCAGTTGGGAACTGGACGTATTCGGAAGTATCCGCCAACGGGTAAAGGCACAGCGGGAAACCTTCATGACAAGCAAGGAGGAATATACCTCCGTCATGATTTCCCTCTGTGCCCAGATAGCCTCTGCCTACATCGGACTCCGCGAACTGCAGCAAGAACTAAGTGTAGTGACCCACAATTGCCATACCCAGGCAGCCGTACTCAACATCACCGAAGTACGCTACAAAACCGGACTGGTATCCAAGCTGGACGTCTCGCAAGCCAAATCCGTATATTACAGTACCAAAGCCTCCATCCCACAACTGGAGGCAGGCATCAATCAATACATCACGACACTCGCAATCTTACTCGGTACTTACCCCCAGCATATCCGCCCCATATTGGAGAAGCCCGGCAAACTGCCCGACTATATGGAACCCATAGGCATCGGTATTCCTGCCGACCTGCTGCTCCGCCGCCCCGATATACGGCAAGCCGAACGCCAAGTCAACGCGCAGGCGGCAACACTTGGCGCATCCCAAAGTGACTGGCTGCCGCAAGTGTTCCTGAAAGGTTCCATCGGCTATTCCTCCCATGACTTGAAGGACTTGACTAAACGGAACAGTATGACATTTGAAATTGCTCCAAGCATCAGCTGGACCTTATTCAGCGGTACCAAACTGGTGAACGCTACCCGTCTGGCACGTGCCCAGCTCGATGAATCCATTCACCAGTTCAACCAGACAGTGCTTACCGCCGTGCAGGAAACAGATAATGCCATGAACTCCTACCGCAACTCCATCCAACAGATTGTTGCCATGCGCGAAGTATGCAACCAGGGAGAAGAAACGCTAAAGCTCTCCCTCGATTTGTACAAACAAGGGCTTACTCCCTTCCAGAACGTACTGGACGCACTACGCTCACTCCTGACATACGAAAATCAACTGGTGCAGGCACAAGGCAGCTCCTTGCTGCATCTGATAGCCTTATACCAGGCATTGGGAGGCGGATATGAAATGAATCAGAAATAAGAATATAAACTAAACCGAACCGTATATGAAAAATCAAATGTACATCACCCTGCTCATCCTGCCATTGCTGGCAACGGGATGCGGGGGAAGGAAAGAAACGGCACAAACGATGCCCATTCCCGAGATAAGCGTGGCCCGTCCGACAGTGCAGAACATCACGCTGACAAAAGAATATCCGGGCTACCTGACTTCTGAAAAGACCGTAGACCTGGTAGGCAGAGTCAGCGGAACCTTACAGACCATCTCTTACGCTCCCGGCAGCCGGGTACGCCAGGGACAAGTGCTTTTTGTCATCGAACCGACAGTCTATCAAGACAATGTGCGGCAGGCAGAAGCAGAACTCAACACTGCCCGCGCCAACCTGGAATACGCCCAAAACAACTACACACGTATGCAGGAGGCCGTGAAAAGCGATGCTGTAAGCCGTATACAAGTGCTGCAAGCACAATCCGACGTGGCAACCTCGCAGGCTGCAGTGAGCAATGCGGAAGCAGCCCTGAACACGGCACGCACCAATCTGAGCTACTGCACCGTCCGTGCCCCCTTCGACGGCACCGTAAGCCGTAACCTGGTGGATGCCGGAGGCTATGTAGGCGGCAGCGTGCAGCCCGTCACACTGGCAACCATCTACAAAGACGACCATTTGTACACGTACTTCAATGTAGCAGACAACCAATGGCTCTCCATGCTGATGCAGCAAGGGGACAGCATTCCCCGGCAAGTAACCGTCAGCCTGGGCAAAGACGGGCTTCTCACTTATCCTGCACAACTGGATTATCTTTCGCCCAACGTAGACTTGAACACCGGAACTCTGAACATCCGCGCCCGTCTCGACAATCCTAAAGGACTTCTGAAAAGCGGCCTCTACGTCAGCATCATCTTGCCCTACGGAGAGCAACAGCAGGCCATCCTGCTGCCGGATGCCTCCATCGGCACCGACCAGCTGGGGAAATACATATACGTAGTCAACGATTCGAATATAGTGCGCTACCGCCATATAGAAACCGGACAACTGATAGGGGACAGCCTACGCCAGATAAGGGCAGGCATCACTCCCCGGGAACGCTACGTCACCAAAGCGCTGATGAAGGTAAGGGATGGAATGAAAGTACATCCCATCGACAACTAATATGAATTGATTAATACCAAAGCCTATGTTTTCAAAATTCTTCATAGACCGTCCTATCTTTGCTACCGTATTGGCGCTGCTCATCGTCGTAGCAGGACTGGTCACACTGGGTATCCTGCCCATTGCCCAATATCCGGACATCACACCACCCACCGTGCAGGTCAGTGCCGTATATCCCGGAGCCAATGCGCAGACGGTAGCACAAACCGTCGGCATTCCCATCGAGCAGCAAGTCAACGGAGTGGACGGAATGCTTTATATGTCCTCCAACTCCAGCTCATCGGGCGCTTACTCGCTTACCATTACTTTTGCCGTAGGCACGGACATTGATATGGCTACCGTACAAGTTCAGAACCGGGTCAGCGTGGCCCAGTCGTCACTGCCTACTCCCGTTGTGGTACAAGGTGTCACGGTGCAGAAACAGTCATCGAACATCGTGATGTTCCTCACGATGACGTCGGACAGCAAAGACTACGACGGACTTTACCTCAGCAACTATGCCAAGCTGAATCTTGTGGACCAACTGACGCGTGTGCCCGGTGTGGGTGCCGTCAATGTGATGGGAGCAGGGGACTACTCCATGCGTATCTGGCTCGACCCTGCCGCCATGCGCATCCGCTATCTTTCGCCGGCCGATGTATACCAAGCCATCCAATCACAGAATGTGGAAGTCAGCGCAGGTAACGTAGGGCAACCCATCGGCACAGACAATAAAAATGCCTATCAATACAGCCTGACCGTAAAAGGGCGCCTTACCTCGCCCGAAGAGTTCGGCAACATCATCCTGCGTACCGAAGCCGGAGGGAAGATACTCCGTCTGCGCGACGTGGCGCACATCGACCTAGGCTCGGCCTCTTACAGCGTAGTATCCCAACTGGACGGGAAACCCACCGCTGCCATCGCTATCTATCAGCAACCTGGCAGCAACTCGCTGGACGTTTCCAAAGGAGTAAAGGCAAAAATGCAGGAACTCTCGCAAAATTTCCCTGCAGGCATACAATACAATGTAACCCTGGACACTACGGATGTCATTCATACTTCCATAGACGAAGTGATGGTGACGTTCCTTGAAACAACCCTGCTGGTAGTTCTCGTCATCTTCCTGTTCCTGCAGAACTGGCGGGCGGTCGTCATTCCCTGCATCACTATTCCGGTATCACTCATCGGCACACTGGCCGTCATGTCCTTGTTCGGCTTCTCCATCAATACGCTGACACTATTCGGACTGATACTTGCCGTGGCCATCGTGGTGGATGATGCCATTGTGGTGGTGGAGAACTCCACGCGTCTGCTGGACACGGGGCGCTACACCTCCCGCCAGGCTGTGACCGAAGCGATGGGAGAGATTACCGGACCCATTGTCGGGGTAGTGCTGGTGCTGCTTGCCGTATTTATCCCGACAACACTCGTCAGCGGCATATCAGGACAACTGTATAAACAGTTTGCCTTGACCATTGCAGCCAGCACCGTACTTAGCGGATTCAACTCACTGACCCTTACTCCGGCACTCTGTGCCTTGATGCTGCAACCTACCCGGCCTTCCAAAAATCCCCTATATCGGGGGTTCAACCATCTGTACGACAAGACACAAGGAGTCTACGACCGGATAGTGGAGTACCTGCTCCAACGCCCTGTCGCTTCCATCGTTTCATATGCGGTTTTCACATTGATTGCTGTCCTGCTGTTTGTCAAATGGCCGTCCACATTTGTTCCGGAAGAAGATGACGGCTATTTCCTCGCAGTGGTACAGCTTCCCCCTGCATCGAGCCTGGAGCGCACCCAAGCCGTAGGAAAGCAGATAAATAAGATTCTCGATTCTTACCCCGAAATAAAGGACTACATCGGCATATCCGGCTTCTCCGTGATGGGAGGTGGAGAGCAAAGCAATGCGGCCACTTACTTCATCGTACTGAAAAACTGGAATGAACGCAAGGGAAAGGAACATACGGCTGAAGCCGTAGTACAGCGCTTCAATATGGAAGTATATGGCATCCAGGAAGCAGAGATATTTGCCATGGTCCCGCCTGCCATCCCCGGACTGGGAGCTACCGGAGGCCTGCAACTCCAATTGGAAGACCGCCACAACCTCGGCGCCACCGAGATGCAGCGTGCTGTAGAGACCTTGATGGAGCATTACCGCAATTATCCGGCACTGGCATCGGTCAGCAGCCAGTACCAAGCCAATGTACCGCAATATTTTTTGAATATAGACCGCGACAAGGTACAGTTGATGGGTATCCCGCTGAACAGTGTATTCACCGCCTTGGGTTACTATATGGGGGAGGCCTACGTCAACGACTATGTACAGTTCGGACACATCTACCAAGTGAAATTGGGGGCGGGCGACCGTGCCCAGCGTGTCATCGACGATGTTCTGAAATTGAGCGTTCCCAATGCATCGGGAGAAATGGTACCTTTCTCTTCCTTCACCCGGGTGGAAGAGCAGTTAGGCATGGACCAGATAAACAGATATAACATGTACTCCACAGCAGCCGTGACCTGCAATGTGGCTCCGGGCAGTAGTTCGGGAGAGGGTATCCGGCAAATGGAAAGTCTAATCAAAGAGCATCTCGGAGACGAGTTTGGCTATGAATGGACTTCGGTAGCCTATCAGGAGACGCAGGCGGGAACCACGACGACTGTCGTATTCGTCATGGCACTGCTGGTTGCCTTCCTTGTACTCGCCGCACAATACGAAAGCTGGACCAGTCCGGTAGCTGCCGTAATGGGACTTCCGGTTGCACTGCTCGGTGCCATGCTGGGATGCTATGTCATGGGGACTCCGGTCAGCATCTACACACAAATTGGAATCATTCTGCTTGTCGCCTTGTCTGCCAAAAACGGTATTCTGATTGTGGAGTTTGCACGTGACTTTCGTGCACAAGGCAATTCAATCCGCGATGCGGCATTCCAGGCCGGACATATCCGCCTGCGACCTATTCTGATGACATCGCTTGCATTCGTATTCGGGGTTATGCCGCTGCTTTTTGCAACCGGAGCAGGGGCGGGAAGCCGTATTGCACTGGGAGCCGCCGTAGTGTTCGGTATGGCACTGAATACCTTGCTTGCCACGGTCTATATTCCTAATTTCTACGAATTGATGCAGAAGTTGCAAGAGAAGTTCAGTAAGAAACAATAGGGAGGATGAGCTACAAGTTATGGATTATGGTTATAAGCTATCACACTTATAGCCCATAATCCATAACTCATTTTAGCAACTTGCTGCTAAAAGTTGTATCTTTGCGTGCGAATTGCCTCTTACCTCAAATCCGCAACTACGCGCCTAATATGATACAGAAGCGAAAATAATCTG
>OMAW01001056.1_pt1 | contig 11883 bp, 10 predicted proteins | sample 1644731 | NCBI WGS metagenome assembly OMAW01 (sample SAMEA103958133, study PRJEB25191) | human gut metagenome | biome: human-associated habitat [ENVO:00009003]; feature: intestine environment [ENVO:2100002]; material: feces | place: Germany | collected 2013/2015 | reverse complement strand
GGTACAATGCCGAATGAACCGCAACGCTTGACCGCTTCCGTGAGGAACTTTGCATTTTTAAAGGCCAGCGCTATGCTGATCTCGTAAAAATTATCCACGGGATATACTTTTTCCTGATTCATGTATGCAGTCATTCCGAGGTAGAGGTGCAGGAGTTTGGGAATGACGGAGTCCGTAATCTTGCGGCTCTTCCACAGACCGAGGGTGTTTTTAGAGCCTTCATCGCTTGTTGTTTTAAAATTTGCGGTGAAGTTATAGAGAAAGAAAATAGCGGCGTTACCACCATGTTGGTAATCCGTGTTAAATATTAACATTAATTTAAAGAACAATATGAAAAAAGTGGTTTACACTTACAAGGCTTTGGGGGATAGCATGGCACTTCTCCGCGAAGTTTCCGGAATTCCGGTGAAAGAATTATGTGAGAGCTGTGGAATCAGTAATCGTACTTACTATCAGGTAATATTTGGCGAGACGTTAGCATAAGCTATTACATCCGGATCTTTCATTATTTGCGTGAAAATGCGGATGAAAAGCGGTATAGTGAATGCCGCTATGCAATGGAAAAATACATGCTGGATGTATGGTTCAGATGAAATTTTATCGTAACTTTGTAATCTAAGTAAAGGAAATTGAAGATAGTTTCGAAGTAAACTGAAAGATATGGAACAGCAGAGACAACTTTATCCGATAGGAATACAGACTTTCTCGGAAATCCGCAGAAAGAACTATTTGTATATAGATAAGACGGAATACGTTTATCGAATGACACATTTCGATTCTAAGTATGTGTTTCTGAGTCGTCCTCGCCGTTTTGGCAAGAGTCTGCTCACCAGCACACTGCATTCTTATTTTGAAGGTTGTAAGGAACTGTTTGAGGGACTTGCCATTGATAAGCTGGAGGCGGAATGGACTCGGTATCCGGTGCTTCACTTTGACATGAGCATGGCGAAGCATGTGGATAAGGAACGTCTGGAGCAAATGCTGAGTGTTCAGTTGTATAGATATGAAGAGGTGTATGGCAAAGTGAGTGAGGAAGTGACATTGAATGATCGTTTCTCCGGACTGATCCGCCGTGTTTGCCAACAGACCGGTCGGCAGGTCGTTGTCCTCATTGATGAATACGACGCTCCTCTTCTCGACGTTGTCCATGAAGAAAAGAATCTGCCTGTCCTTCGGGATGTGATGCGCAATTTCTACAGTCCGTTGAAAGCTTGCGATCCTTATCTGCGTTTTGTGTTCCTCACCGGTATCACAAAGTTTTCCCAACTGAGCATCTTCAGCGAACTGAATAATATCAAGAACATCAGTATGGATGGACCGTATGCTGCTGTTTGCGGTATCAGCGAGGAAGAAATGCTGACTCAGATGGATAATGACGTGGATATACTGGCCATGCGTATGGAAGTGTCTCGCGAAGAAGTGCTTGCGAAATTGAAAGATAACTATGATGGCTATCATTTCACCTGGCCGTCACCTGATATTTACAATCCCTTCAGCCTGTTGAACGCCTTTGCCGACGGTAAGATGAATTCTTACTGGTTTGGCAGTGGAACACCTACCTATTTGATAGAGATGCTGAACAAATATCATGTAATTCCCCAACAGATTGGAGATCGAAAAGCACTGGCTGAATCTTTTGATGCGCCTACCGAACGGATAACGAATATCACTCCGTTGCTCTACCAAAGCGGTTATATCACGATAAAGGGTTATTCTCCCATCACGAATCTTTATTTGTTGGATATCCCCAATAAAGAAGTCCGTTTGGGCTTGATGAAGAGTCTGCTGCCCGGGTACCTGCACCAACACACGAGGGATGGGCTTACCACGGTGGCTCTGCTGTACGAGGCTATCTACGAAGAGAGGCTGGACGATGGACTGCGTTTGTTGCAGGCTTTCCTTTCTACAATACCTTATTGCGACAATACCGATTATGAAGGCCATTACCAGTCGTTGTTCTATACCATTTTCAGCCTGTTAGGTATGTATGTGGATGTGGAAGTGCGTACCCCGCGCGGGCGTGTGGATGTGGTGATGCGTAGTTTGTCCGCTCTTTACGTGATGGAACTGAAGTTGGACAAAACGGCCGATGACGCCATGGGACAGATTGATCTGAAGAATTATCCCGAACGCTTCGCGCTGTGCGGACTGCCGGTGGTGAAGGTGGGGATTAACTTCGATACTGAGCGGAGGACGCTGGGGGAGTGGAAAATAGAAGAAATCTGATAATATAGAAAATGAATTGTGCAAGATGGTAACTATTAAAAACACCCAGTTTACTTCCAACGTAGCTCTTTGCGATGTTCTTTTTGCAATGAACAAAGAAAAGATGCTTGGTATTATCAAGAAGCTTGACCTTTACGTAAGTCCCAATTTGAAGAAGGACGAAACAGCCCGTCGGGTGGCTCGGGAATTGCTGGATAATCCTATATCTATACTTTGCCAGTTAAGCAAGGCTGAACTTCAGATTGTGGATGAATTTGAAAAAGCGGGCCCTAATCATTATATTACCCGTAAGATGCGCAAGACATTCTATAAATTGCAGAATTTCGGACTGGTATTGACTTATGAAGACGAATCCCGCAACGAGTGGCAAATGCTGATGCCCGATTGTGTTCGTGAATCTTTAGCGGATAGCTATGCTTTTTACTTGGATATGGCCAATAAAGGAGTTCGTGGCCCTTCCGCGAAAGAACTCCGGATGAGAGTTGCTTTGAATCATCTTTTGGGCAAGGACGAGAATTGAGATTTTCCTGAAATAAATAGTATACTTATAGACTTTTTATAGCGGGTTGTGAAGCGTTGAAGCGTTCATGACCGCATTGTTAGTGCTTACAAGATAGAAGCATACGTACCGCTCGTGTACGTATGAAATCCAATCATTTTATTTTAATCGTATCGAAATGAACGTAATTAAGACTTCGATTGATGGCGTTGTCATCATCGAACCTCGTCTTTTTGATAGTAATGTATCTTTGTATTTATGAAAATATTAATTCTTACCCAGCCTTTGCGTACTAATTATGGCGGGTTACTTCAAGCTTATGCTTTGCAACAAATATTGAAGGGAATGGGACATGATGTTGTTACAGATCGACTTGGAGTTATACAAAAACTGTCTTTATGGAATAGAGTTTTACGTTTTTTATATCATGCAACTCAATTCTATATACTAAAGAATTATCGTTATTATCCAGACCGTTATTTATTTTTTTCATTTGATAAAGAAAGTAAGGCTAAAAGAAGCATTACTGCTAATACAGAGCGCTTTGTTAATATTCATGTTGATACAATTGATTTATTTACAAGAAATAATGAAAATGTAATCAATACAGTGAGGCAGTTTGATGCAATAGTAGTAGGTAGTGATCAGGTTTGGAGGGCTACAATAAGTGATATACCTACTTATTTCTTATCTTTTACAAAGGCTATAAATGTGAAGCGCATAGCTTATGCTGCTTCATTTGGCACGGATGACTTGAATGAATATTCAAAAAAGGACATGAAAATAGCGTCTGAGTCTATCAAATTATTTGATGCGATTTCAGTTAGAGAAGAGTCTGGGGTGCACCTTTGTCGAGATTATTTTAAAATAGATGCAGTTCATGTTTTAGATCCGACGATGCTTTTAAGTAAGGATGATTATTTGAAATTGATAGAAGGCGAGGATAGTTCTTGTTCGACGGATATGCTTCTTACTTATGTGTTGGACAGAACACAGGAGAAAAATGAAATAATAAGAAATGTAGGTGAGTCTTTGCATTTAACCCCTTATGAGAATGGACCTACAACCCACTTTTCCAATATAATAGAAAATAATGTATCAGAATGTATTTATCCGTCTGTATCTAAGTGGTTGGCAGGATTTCGGGATACTCAGTTTGTTGTGACAGATTCCTTCCATGGAACTGTGTTCTCTATTATTTTTAATAAGCCATTTGTGGCTATTCTGAATTCTGAAAGAGGAGCTTCAAGGTTTATCTCACTATTAAGTATTTTTCATTTAGAGAATCACTTGATTTCTATTGGTGGTGAGGTGTCAGAGGAACACTTAAGACCTATAGACTATACTTCGGTAAATAAAATCTTGGATGGGTGGAAACGTCAGTCTATTAACTATATAGAGAGTAATTTGAAAGAAGCGCATCAGCAGAGATAAGCGTATCCTGTGATCTGTTATACATTAGGGATTGAAATGTATTCTCTCTAATTTACTTAAAAATTGATTAAATGTTAGAAATACGTTCTGTATATGCCAAAAGTTAGTGTGATAATACCTGTATATGGTGTGGAGAAGTATATTTCTCGTTGTGCTCGAAGTCTGTTTGAACAGACCTTGGATGATATAGAGTATATATTTATTGATGATTGTACAAAAGATAATTCAATAGGAGTTTTATATGAGGTGTTAGAACAATATCCTCAAAGAAAAAAACAGGTACAAATCGTAAAACTTCCGATAAATAGTGGACAGGCTGCCGCTCGAAAGCGTGGAATGAAACTAGCTACTGGTGATTATGTTATTCATTGTGACGGTGATGATTGGGTGGATGTGGAAGCGTACGACAAAATGTGGAGAAAGGCCGTTGAAACCAATAGTGATATTGTATTTTGTGAATTTTACACTACCGATGGGGATAATTATTCACACATTCATAACAAACTAGATGCTTTAAACAAGGAAAATATCTTATTGATGATTGTCAGTAGAATGTTATGGAGTTTATGTGGTGGATTAGTGAGGAGGAGTATCATTTCTAACAATCAGATAATTTATCCGACAGCTAATAATGGAGAGGATTTTGCGATAATGATTCAGCAAATCTATTATGCCCAGCGATTTGCTTATATTGGTGAACCATTGTATTATTATTATGTAAACTCAAACTCTATTACAAAAGAGGTTGGGCTTGATAAGTATTTGTTAAGAAAAGAACAGCATTGTGCTAATATAAATATCGTCGAGAAGTTCTTTGAACGTGAAAATGTACTTGAGAAGAATTTAGATGTTCTATTAATCTTGAGATTGTATTGTAGAGCGAATTTCTCAACTCAAGTACGCGATAGAAAAACTCGTATGATATGGCATTCTATTTACCCGGAGCTGGATTCGAAGAACTTTCTATTTAATAATAAAGTTCCTCTACATTTGAAACTTTATTATTGGGCTGTCAAGTTGCATGCATTTTCCTTGTACATGTTATTGTCAGATTTGAAACATAAATTTAGTAAAAATTAGTTGCGGGTTATGAATAAGAGAGCTTGTTTGATTAATAAGAAATGTGGATTACACTTGTTCTTTTTATTGATTTCTCTGGGGATGTATTTCGGCTCTCCTATGAAATATTCTCAAGTCTATTGTGTCGTTTTATTTTTGCTATTTGTTTCTAATGCATTTTTGCTGTATGTTCAAGATCGAAAAAATGAGCCGCTTGGATTCAATATTTTGTTTACTATTAGTTTTTTTCTAGTAAGCTACATTTATCCAGTTTTTATTTATCCAATAATGCCTAATTATTCAATGTTTACTTATGGCGGATTCAGTAGTGACGTGATAACAAGAGCTACAGCATTGGTAAATGTAGCTTATGCTGTTTATAGCGTAGGTTATACGAGGAATTTTTTAGCTGTGAATTTAGGAGAGAGAGTTACTCCTGTATATTTGATTTCTACAAAACAGAATGATAGAATAGTTACTTTGGAGATTGTATTGTTTGTACTAATTGTGATTACTGGGGGACTTGAGTTTTTCTCTGATACATATTCAGGTGAGGCGGAAGCGAATGCAAGTGCTTTATTTCGTTTTATCTATACATTTTTTCTATCATTTACTCTTTTTTGTTGTCTGGTAGACTGTACTATGAAAGGATTTAAAAATAGCATAGTTATTTGCTTCATTATATTGTTGCTTCTTGGTACGGGCACACGTACATTGCCATTGTGTATAATGTCTGTTTATTTATGCTATTATAGTTTGCGATATCATCTGTCAATTCAAAAAGTTTTTGTAGCTCTTTTTGTAGCCTTTGTATTTTTGTCATTGATAGGACATTGGCGGGGTGGTGAAGAATTGCCCAATACGTCTGATAATGAATTGGCATTATTCGATTATGTTAGAGACTTTATTATTTGTAATAGGAATTTGTATGCCATTTATGATCATGTAAATAATGAGTCTATTACCTATGGCATTTCTTCCCTGTCTTATATATTAGCTCCTATACCTTTTTTGCAATCATTTGTATCTTTTTTATTTGGTATTCCAACATACAGTATGAAATCAGAGTCTCTTACTAGTAATTGGGTATTAGGTGAAGGTAATCCTTTGGGAATGGGTACACATATAGTAGGGGATATATATCTTTCATTTGGTTTTATTGGAGTACTTTTTTTGTTCTATTTTTTGGGGAAAATTGTTACTTCTTCAAGAATGAAAAGCAGGATGGGGAGTCAAAGTGCTTTCATTATTTATTATATTCTGCTATCTGGAGCCATTTTTATGTGTCGTGGTTCTTTTTTTTATAGTCTTAAAAATCTGATTTGGGTGTTGCTTTTCTGGAATATATGCAATTATAAATATGTGCAAAATCAAGCTTCTCATAAGTTTATTTAAAAAGAAAATATAATGAAAATCATTTATTGTCTTCATGGAACTTACAATTCGGGTGGAATGGAACGAATCGTTATTAATAAAGCAAATTATTTGGCTAAAGTCGGCCATGATGTTTCTATTGTAACAGTTGAACAGAAAGGGCGTGAACATTTTTTTGAGATTCATCCTGATATTACTCTTTTTGATTTGCGCATTAATTATGCAAATGGCAATGATAGAGCTTTTTTGTGGAAAATGTTTTCGTTTCTGATAAAAAGGGCTATTCATCGAAAAAGATTGGCAACTTATTTGAAGGCTAATAAAGCTGATATTGTTATTTCAACATTTGGCAACGAAGTAACTTTTTTGCCTAGTATAAAGGATGGTAGTAAAAAAATCGCTGAAATTCATTTTTCAAGATTTTTCCGAATGCAATTTGATAGAAAGGGACTTTGGAATTTAGCGGATAAGTATAGGTCAACAAAAGATTTGAAAGTCGTAAATAAATACGATAAGTTTGTTTGCCTTACTTATGAAGATAAGGGCTATTGGACTTCTAACTCTAATTTGGCTGTTATCCCTAATTTTATAAGTCAATATCCATTAAAATGTGCAAGTTTAAAATCTCATACTGTTATTGCTGTAGGAAGATTATCTTATCAAAAAGGTTATGAACGGCTTGTTGATGCTTGGAAAATAGTGACTCAGTATCATCCCTTTTGGGTTTTAAAGATCTTTGGTTCGGGGGAAAAATATGATTATGTAAATAATCGTATTATAGAAAGTAATTTAGAGAAAGTAATAGAGATACATGAGCCTACATCAGACATACAGCAGGAATATTTAAATAGTTCAATATTTGTTCTTTCATCTCGTTATGAAGGACTTCCCATGGTTCTTTTAGAAGCTATGTCTTGTGGATTACCGGTAGTTTCTTATGATTGCAAATGCGGTCCTAAGGATATCATAAAGGATGGAGTAGATGGCTTTCTAGTTCGTGAAGGCGATATTGATGATTTGGCTAAGAAAATAATGTTGCTGATAGAAAGTGAAGAATTACGTGAACAAATGGGTACAAAAGCTTATCAAAAATCTAAATTATATTCACAAGAAACGATAATGGCAAAGTGGGAAGAAGTGTTTGAAAGTCTAGTACGATAGTATGAATAAAAGGTATTAACGGACTACATTGAGTGCGTAAATTCTCTTGTTTGAGAAACAGCTTATATAATCTTTGAGAGAGACAAACAATCAACTTTAAGGATATGATTGAGATCTTGAAGAATATAATTGTGTGCTTACAATTAATTATAGTGCTATGTTAAGAATAGTTTTTGATAATATTATTTTTTCACTCCAGAGAACAGGAGGAATTTCTGTAGTATGGTATGAAATACTAAAACGCTTTTTGAGTACAGAGCAAAAAATATCATTTATAGAGTTTACTTTTATTGATAATCTTCAACGTGCATTACTCTTGATCCCCAAAAAACAGATAGTGAAATATCCGGCATCAACATTGAAATATAGACGTTATTTTCCTGTAAGTTGTGCAGACGAGAGCGAACGCTTTGTTTTTCATTCATCTTATTTTAGGATCAGCTCAAATCCGAATGCCATCAATATAACAACTGTTCACGATTTTACCTATGAGTATTTTTATCACGGTTTACATAAATGGATTCATTGTTGGCAGAAATATTATGCGATACGAAAAGCTAAATATGTAATCTGTATCTCAGAAAATACAAAGAAGGATTTGCTTCGCTTTTTACCAGATGTAGATTCAAAGAAGGTGCGAGTAATTTATAATGGTGTCTCTGATGACTATTTCCCTTTGCAAAATATTGAAAATATAGACTTGCCATTTGATGTAAAATCTTATCTATTATTTGTAGGAGAACGGAAAGCATATAAAAATTTCAAATTGGTTATAGAGAGCATTCGCAGAAAAGATTGGAAGATAGTAATAGTCGGTGCTAGTTTGACTCAAGAAGAAATAAGATTTCTGGATTTAAATATTGGTAACCAGCGTTACAGCTATATGGGAAGAATTTCAAATAGACAATTGAATATTCTGTATAATGGAGCCAAGGCTTTTGTCTACCCTTCTTCTTATGAGGGATTTGGCATTCCTGTATTAGAAGCTCAAAGGGCAGGTTGCCCTGTAATAGCTTATAATTCTTCTTCTATTCCGGAAATAATAGGTGATACTCCTTTATTGATGAATAGTTTAGATGAAGTGGAATTATGTAGTAAACTGGAGTTGTTATCTGATGAAAAGCTTTGTTTGGATGTAATACAAAAGGGACTTGAAAATGCCAAGAGATTTAGTTGGAATAAGATGTATGAACAACTGGCATCTTTGTATGAAGAAGCATATAATGAGATTTAATAAAAACAACAGTAATGAAAGCCATATTAATTATTACCGCAGTTTTCCCTCCTGAACCTATTGTCTCTTCTAAATTATCGTTTGATATTACAGATAAGTTGTCCGAAACTTATGAAGTGACGGTTTTACATCCCCGTTCAAGTCGTCCTTATGGATTCTCTTTTGCTGAAAAAGCAAGTAAAGCGAGTCGATATGAAGAGGTCACAGTTGCTTCTTATGTGTGTCCACAATCTAAATTGACAGGCCGTTTTTATGAAAGCTTTAGTTTTGGTTTACATTGTAGAAGATATATTGAGAGATATAGGAATCGCTTTTCTTGTATTTATGTAAACTCATGGCCGCTATTTTCACAGGCCTTGATAGTAAAAACTGCTAAAAAGTATAAGATACCATGCATTGTGCATGTACAAGATATTTATCCGGAATCATTTACTAATAAGATAAAAAGTAAAACTATTTCATGTGTCATATGCTCTATGTTGCTACCTGTTGATAAGTACATCCTTAGTAACGCTACTCATGTATTAGCTATTTCTACCAATATGAAGATGTACTTGGAAAAAAGCAGGAATATTGATAAGAAGATGATTACTGTAGTGGAAAATTGGCAGGATGAGCGTGAATTTATAGCATATATGGACGGTAATGAAGCAAAAAGGAGTGATTCGATGTTGTCTTTTATGTATTTAGGAAATATAGGACCTGTAGCGGGTATTGAATTTTTGATTCATGCTTTTGCTAAAGCACAATTGAATGATGCGAGACTGATAATAGCTGGAAGTGGGTCGAGAAGGCAGTCGTGTATGGAATTGGCGAAGAGTTACCAACATGTAAACATTGAATTTTGGGATGTACCGGACGGCAAAGTTCCTGAGGTGCAAAGTCAGGCGGATATCATGCTTTTACCTGTAAAAAAAGGGGCGGCGATGAGCTCAATTCCTTCTAAACTACCGGCATATATGTTTTCACAAAAAACGATAATAGCTTCTTTGGATTTGAAAAGTGATACTGCGAGGGCTATCATTGAAAGTGATTGTGGCTTGGTTGTAGAAGCGGAAAATGAGCAAGCGATGATTAATGCACTACAAGTGTCAACTCAATATTGGAATTCAGAAGTACTGAATCGAAAAGGGAAAAATGGTTTTGATTATGCAATGAAACGATTCTCTAAAAGGTATAATTTATCATTGATAACTGAAATAATAGAAAAATATGTCTGTTAAAATAGGAAATGTGTCTGATGCGGATATTTTGTCGCTTGTAGCTGTCCATAATCATGCTTTTCCCGATTTCTTTTTGACTGGTTTGGGCAATCGTTTTTTGTCTTTATATTATAGAACGGTGAGGGAAAATGAATCTGGGATTCTTTTAGGGTACTATGATGAGGGGAGATTGATGGGGTTTTGCGCCGCGACAATGAGATCAGCTTCTTTCCACTCTCAACTTATAAAGGAAAACCTACTTGCATATATGATCGTAGCTTTTCGTTTGCTGCTTACCCGTCCCGGAGCAATCATACGTTTATATCGGAATCTTACTAAAAAGTCTGTTTCTGTCAATGATAAAGGTGACTATGCGGAATTATTGTCTATTGGGGTCGATGCAGGCTGCCAAGGGAAAGGCATTGGTAGGGCTCTTTTATGCGAGCTGGAAAAGGAGATCTTGTCTAAAGGAGGCAGAATTGTTTCATTGACAACCGATTATGATGATAATGAAAAGGTGCAAGGCTTTTATTCTTCCTTGGGATATCAGATTTATTATGATTTTATAGCTTATCCTCAGAGAAAAATGTATAGATATATTAAAAAACTAAATGAAAACTAATGAAAAAAGTTGCATTAATAACGGGAATAACAGGTCAGGATGGTTCATTCCTTGCCGAGTTGTTAATAGAAAAAGGTTATGAAGTTCATGGCATTCTTCGTCGTTCTTCATCTTTTAATACAGGACGTATTGAGCATTTATATCTTGATGAATGGGTCCGAGATATGAAAAAAGACCGTCTGATCAATCTTCATTACGGGGATATGACGGATAGTAGTTCACTAATTCGGGTTATTCAGATGGTACAACCGGATGAAATCTATAATCTTGCGGCACAAAGCCATGTAAAAGTGAGTTTTGACGTACCTGAATATACAGCCGAGTCAGATGCTGTAGGTACACTTCGTATGTTGGAAGCGGTTCGTATTTTAGGCTTGGAAAAGAAGACTAAAATCTATCAAGCTTCTACTTCTGAATTATTTGGTAAAGTACAGGAAATTCCACAAAAAGAAACAACTCCATTTTATCCTCGTAGCCCATATGGTGTTGCAAAACAATATGGTTTTTGGATTACCAAAAATTATCGTGAAAGTTATGGTATGTTTGCTGTTAATGGCATCCTTTTCAACCATGAAAGTGAACGACGAGGAGAGACATTTGTGACTAGAAAAATAACACTTGCCGCTGCTCGTATAGCACAAGGATTTCAGGATAAACTTTATTTGGGCAATTTGGATGCACGTCGTGATTGGGGGTATGCAAAGGACTATGTGGAATGTATGTGGCTTATATTGCAGCATGATGTTCCAGAAGATTTTGTTATAGCTACAGGTGAAATGCATACGGTTCGAGAATTTGCTACGCTTGCATTCAAGGAAGCAGGTATTGACCTTTGTTGGGAAGGCGAAGGGGTAAATGAAAAGGGCGTTGATGTAAAAACTGGTAAAGCATTGGTTGAGGTTGATTCCAAGTATTTCCGACCTTGTGAAGTTGAACAGTTATTAGGAGATCCGACCAAAGCGAAGACATTGCTTGGCTGGAATCCAACAAAGACTGGTTTTTCTGAATTGGTGAAAATAATGGTGATGCATGATATGCAGTTTGTTAAAAAATTGTATATCAGGGCACAATT
>OMAW01001048.1_pt1 | contig 11944 bp, 12 predicted proteins | sample 1644731 | NCBI WGS metagenome assembly OMAW01 (sample SAMEA103958133, study PRJEB25191) | human gut metagenome | biome: human-associated habitat [ENVO:00009003]; feature: intestine environment [ENVO:2100002]; material: feces | place: Germany | collected 2013/2015 | reverse complement strand
CAAACGGGCACGGGCGAGCAATGCTCGCCCCTACAAGCGTTTTTCGGCAGTTCCGCGGAGGGGTCAAGATCCCTCCCTACAGAGCAAAAGGAAAAATCCGCATCAAAGGAAACGTGCCCGGGAGAGATAAATCCCGCCCCTGCGCCTCTGTACGCTTTTCACTCCTCACTCTTTTCAGGTGCTCACCATGCCCCAAACTCCAAAGCTGTCTCCACAACAAAAGGTCGCGCTTGTGGAAAAAATCAAAGCAGGCGAGATCAGCCGTCAGGCCGCGGCGCAAAGCGTCGGCGTCAGCAACACCACCGTGCGCCAATGGCTGCGCATCTATGAATCCGAGGGTGCAGACGGCCTTGCACCCCGGGAAAAGTCCCGCCACCTTACCGCCGAGGAAAAACAGGCCGCCGTGGCGGAGTACCTCGCGGGCGGGGTCTCGCTGTTTGACGTCTGCAAAAAGTACGGCATCCGAAGCCCGCAAAACCTGCAAAAGCTCGTGGAAAAGGCCCAGGCGGGCGGCGAGCTGCGCGGCTACTACGGCGCGTCCCGCCACAGGGGCGGCGCGTACACCACCGCCGCGGACCGGGAAAAGATTGTGCGGGAATGCCTGGCCGACGGCTGCGATTACGGCGCAGCTGCGTTAAAATATAACGTCGATTACAAGGCGCTGGTGCATTGGGTGGGGCCGCGCCCGCACCGTGCCGCCGATGCAGCGGATGGTCATGGTGATGGACTGTCTGGAAAACCGGAAAAATTACGGCGCTATGGCGCAGAAATACGCGATAGCCTACCACCAGATCTACCGCTGGGTACAGCGCTATCTGCAGGACGGCTGGCTCGGCATGAATGACCGCCGCGGCCCCGCCGACGACCCCGACCCGGCGGGGGAGTGGGGGAAGATTGCCCCCGCCGGTGAGGCCGACGCGGAGCTGTGGGTAGCCAAATGCAAAAGCGTACCGGAGGCTTTGCCCGCCATGCTGCGCCGCGCCGGGTACAGCTGGATGATGATTGCAAAAATTCTGTTTGATCTGGCGCGGATGTAGCAGCCCCAAAGCCTTCCCCCGCGGGGGAAGGTGGCCCCGCAGGGCCGGATGAGGGACAGCCTTACGGCGACAACCCGTTCACGGGCAGCAAGCGCAAGCCCGCCCCTCATCAGTCAGCGGGCGGGGCCGCTGACAGCTTCCCCCGCGGGGGAAGCCGCTCGACGGAAAAATCTGCAAAAACCCTATTGACAGGCACTTGCTTTTATGATAAACTATCCCTTGTAAAAAAAGCAGCAACCGGCAGTAGGCCGTCGGCTCACCTTGAGGGTTTGCAAAAGCCCCGGGTCATACCATGATTACGCACAACAGGTGCGCAACTTCGTATGTTCGGCGGCTGCTTTCAATGGCAGCCGCTTTTGTCATTATCATACACTTGTGGGAGGTGTGTTACAATCGCCAGCAACAGCAAATCCAACGAACTGGAGATCAATGAGCAGATCCGCGACAAAGAAATCCGCCTGATCGGGGCGGATGGCGCGCAGATGGGCATTATGAGCCCGCGCGACGCACTGAAGATGGCTATCGACAAGGACCTTGACCTCGTCAAGGTCGCGCCGCAGGCCAAGCCGCCGGTGTGCAAAATTCTTGATTACGGTAAATACCGGTTCGAGATGCAGAAAAAGGAAAAGGAAGCCAAGAAAAACCAGAAAGTGGTTGAACTCAAGGAGATCCGCCTTTCCCTGAACATCGACACCAACGACTTCAACACCAAGGTGAACCAGGCTGCCAAGTTCCTGCAGCAGGGTCACAAGCTCAAGGTGAGCATCCGGTTCCGCGGCCGTGAGATGGCACATACCAGCCTGGGTCTGGATGTCCACAAGCGTTTTGCCGAGGCGTTGGAGGGCAAGGCCGTCATCGACAAGCAGCCCAAGCTTGAGGGCCGCAGCATGATGATGTTCATGTCCCCCGTTCCCAACAAGTAAGAAAGTAAACTCTCTAGGAGGAAACAACAATGGCTAAAATGAAGCTCAAGACCCTTTCCGGCGCCAAGAAGCGCTTCAAGATGACTGCTTCCGGCAAGATCAAGCGCAATGCGTCCAAGCGCCGTCACATCCTGACCAAAAAGACCACCAAGCTCACCCGCGGCCTGCGTATGCCCAAGTACGTCGACAAGACCAACGAGGCTGCCGTCAAGAAAATGATGCCCTACGGTGGCTAATCACTAAGACATTTAAAGGTCAGTTACTACCAGTTACAGACAAAGGAGATATAAAACATGGCTCGTATTAAAGGCGCTACCATGACGCACAAGCGTCGTGCTAAGACTCTCAAGCTCGCAAAGGGTTACTACGGTGCTAAGTCCAAGCACTTCCGCATGGCCAAGCAGGCCGTTATGAAGAGCGGCAACTACGCTTTCGTCGGCCGTAAGCAGAAGAAGCGCCAGTTCCGCAACCTGTGGATCACCCGCATCAACAACGCTGTTCGTGCTCAGGGTATGAACTACTCCACCTTCATGAACGGCCTGAAGAAGGCCGGCGTCGAGCTGAACCGCAAGATGCTGTCTGAGATGGCCATCCACGATCCCGCCAGCTTCAACGCTCTGGTCGAGACCGCCAAGAAGGCTCTGTAATAGCTTGCATAAAAGACTCGCGCACACGCGCGAGTCCTTTTGTGTTTAAAGGGGAAAATGGCAAAAAAGCGGGCAACCAAGGAAAGCTCTCCCCTCATCCGGCCTGCGGGCCACCTTCTCCCCCAAGGGGAGAAGGCTTGAGGCTGTGGAGCCTTCCCCTTCGGGGGAAGGTGTCGGCGGCCCCGACCGCCGACGGATGAGGGACGGCCTTCCGGCAGACTGCCGTTTCCTTTTATTCATACAAATCAGTTGATTTTATCCAAAAGGGGCGCTACAATGGAAACGATCACAAGCCGCGAAAACGCTAAGATCAAATACGCCTGCGCGGTGCGCGACTCAGAAAAGCAGCGCGCCGCCGACGGGCTTTTCTTTGCCGAGGGGCCGAAGCTCTGCCTGGAGCTGGCCAAAAGCTGCACGCCGCGTGCGATGTACGCCACGGCGGCGGCGCTGGCAAAAACGCCCGAGCTGGCCCGATTCGACCCCGCCGAGATCGCGCCCCATGTGGCCGAAAAATTAAGCGGCACCAAATCCAATCAGGGCGTGTTTGCCCTGTTTGAAACGCCCGTGCCGCCCGCGGACACGCTGGACACGGCCCGCCGCATTTTGATGCTGGAGGGTGTGCAGGACCCCGGCAACGTGGGTACGCTGCTGCGTAGCGCTGCCGCGTTCGGCTTTGATGCCGTTGTGCTGGGGCCGGGCTGCGCGTCGCCGCTGTCGCCCAAGACGCTGCGGTCCTCGATGGGCGCGGCGGGGCGGCTGCCGACGCTGCACAGCGACGATCTGCCCGCCGCGCTGGCCGCGTTGCGTGCCCGCGGCGTGACGACGCTGGCGACGGCGCTCTACCGCTCCCGTCCGCTGGACGAGGCCGGGAACGATTTCCCGGGCGGGCTGTGCGTCGTCATCGGCAGCGAGGGGCAGGGCCTGACGGACAGGACCGTCGAGGCCTGCGACATGGCCGTCCGCATCCCGATGACAGACCGCGTCGAGAGTTTGAACGCGGCAGTGGCGGGCAGCGTCCTGCTGTGGCATTTCAGGGGTGTGTAACGCATTCCCGGCCCCCTTTGGGAGGGGGCTGCCGCGGAGCGGGTGAGGGGAGAGAACCTTGCCATTGCCGGAAAATTTCGGGTTGAGATGAAGTTCTCTCCCTCAGTCGCCTGCGGGCGACAGCTCCCTCGCAGAGGGAGCCAAGGAGTTGCCCATGGACAAAACACTTGCGTGGCTGTGGCTGGCGGATGCGGTCGGGTCGGCGTGCCAGTACGCACAGGAGCTGCTGACGCTCTACCCAGACCCGGCGGAGCTGTACGACGCCCTGTGTGCCGGGACCGAGGCCCCGCCCGCCTGCCTGACGCCCCACGCGCTGGCACAGCTGCAGGACACGACGCCCTTTGATTATGAGGAACGGCTCGACCACTGCCTGCTGTCGGGCATCGACGTGCTGACGCCCGACGAGGGCGTATACCCGGACCGTTTGCGGGACCTGCCCGACCTGCCGCTTGCGCTCTACGTGACCGGCGACATCGCCTGCCTGAACGGGCGGCGGTACGCGGGCATGGTGGGCACGCGGCGGCCCAGCACCTACGGGCGGCAGGCCGCGTTTGACCTGTCACTGGCGATGGCGCGGGCGGGCGTCGTGCTCGTCAGCGGCCTGGCCGACGGACTGGACAGCGAGGCACACCGCGCCGCCGTGCAGGCTGATGTGCCGACGGTGGCCTTTCTGGGCACGGCCATCGACAAGACCTACCCGGCCTCCAACGCGAAGCTGCGCACCGCCATTGAGAAGGGCGGCGGCGCGGTCTGCAGCGAGTATCCGCCCGGCTACAGCGGGCGCACGACGGGCACTTTTCTGGCCCGCAACCGGCTCATTGCCGCGCAGAGCGAGGCGCTCTGCGTCGCCGAGGCCCGCACCCGCAGCGGCACGCTGAACACCGTCGGCCACGCCGAACGGCTGGGCCGCCTCGTGCTGGCCGTGCCGGGCAGCATCTACAGCGCTTTGAGCGAGGGCACAAACGAGCTGCTGCGCACCCATCGCGCCGAGCCGCTCTGCAAAGCCGCGGACGCGCTGGATATACTGGGTATTGGCGCGGAGACCGCCGCCCCGGCGCAGCAGCGGTTTGACCCGGCCACAGTCAGCGCCGATGCGCAGGCCGTCTACGCCGTGTTAAAGCCCACGCCCCAAAGCATCGACGCCCTGTGCGCCGCCGCAAGCCTGCCCGCCGGACGGGTGCTGGCGGCGTGTACCGAGCTGGAGCTGATGGGCGGCGCACAGGTGCAGCCGGGAAGGCGGTACATTGCATTATAAGATAATAGATGAAGGCAGTGGCAAGGTGCCCGGGCGGATATGGAATCCGCCCCTACGGCTGTAGGGGTCGGCGTCCTCGACGACCCGGGGCGTTTGTGGCGGCGATAAGCTGGCGGGCGAACAATGTTCGCCCCTACAGGCAACGCTCGGAAGTATGCGTGTCATCTAAATTTAAACATTGAGGTAACTTATGCCAAAATTAGTCATCGTGGAATCCCCTGCCAAGGCCAAGACCATTGGCAAGTATCTGGGCCGCGGCTACAAGGTCACGGCCAGTATGGGCCATGTGCGCGACCTGCCCGCCAGCACGCTGGGCATTGATGTCGAAAATGGCTATACACCGAAATATATCACCATCAAGGGCAAGCAGAAGCTCGTCAAGGAGCTGAAGGCCGAGGCCAAAAAGTGCGACGGCGTCCTGCTGGCAACCGACCCGGACCGCGAGGGTGAGGCCATCAGCTGGCATCTGGCGAACATTCTGGGGCTGGACCCCAGCGCACCCAACCGCGTGACCTTTGACGAGATCACGAAGAAGGGCGTCAAGGAGGGCATGGCCCACCCGCGCGCCATCAATATCGACCTGTTCAACGCCCAGCAGGCCCGGCGCGAGCTGGACCGTCTGGTCGGCTACAAATTGAGCCCGTTCCTGTGGAAAAAGGTCCGCCGCGGCCTGTCCGCGGGCCGCGTGCAGTCCGTCGCTGTGCGTATGGTCGACGACCGCGAAAAGGAAATTCAGGCCTTCGAGGCGCAGGAATACTGGACACTTGACGCCGATCTGACCGACGAGGCGACGCACAAGACCTTTGAGGCGCACTATTACGGCAAGGACGGTAAAAAGGTCGAGCCGGCCTCCGGCGAGCAGGTGGACGGCATCATTGCCGACATCGGCGACAAGTCCTTTACTGTGACGAACATCAAGCGCACGGACAAGCAGCGCTCCCCGTCTCTGCCGTTCACCACTTCCACCTTACAGCAGGAGGCCTCGCGCAAGCTCAACATGACGCCGCGCCGCACCATGGCCATCGCCCAGCAGCTCTATGAGGGCGTGGACATCACGGGCGAGGGCACGGTGGGTCTCATCACCTACATGCGTACCGACTCGCTGCGCATCTCCGAAGAGGCCATCGCCGCAGCGAAGACGTTTATTTTAGGACGCTACGGGCAGAGCTACTATCCCAAGACCGCCCGCCACTACAAGGCCAAGGCCGGCGCGCAGGACGCGCACGAGGCCATCCGCCCCTCGAACGTTAACCTGACGCCCGAGCAGATCAAGGGCGACCTGACGGGTGAGCAGTACCGCCTGTACCGCCTGATCTGGAGCCGCTTTTTGGCCTCCCAGATGGCGAACGCCGTGTATGACAGCGTGAGCGCGCAGATCATGGCGGGCGGACACGAGTTCCACGCGAGCGCCAGCAACCTGAAATTCTCCGGCTACACCGCCGTTTACGAGGAATCCCGCGATGACGACAGCAAGGAGGAAAAAGAGGGCACGCTGCCGCCGCTTGTCGAGGGGCAGGGCCTGACGCTCGAAGCCTACACGCCGCTCCAGCACTTCACTCAGCCGCCCGCGCGCTACACGGACGCGACGCTCATCCGCGCGATGGAGCAGAACGGCATCGGCCGCCCGTCGACCTACGCGCCGACGGTCTCGACGATTTTAGACCGCGAATACGTCATCAAGGACGGAAAATACCTGCGTCCCACGCCGCTCGGCGAGGTGGTGACGGGCCTGATGGAAGAGCGCTTCCCCGACATCGTGGACATGAAGTTCACCGCCCGCATGGAGGAAAAGCTCGACACCGTGGAGGAGGGCAAAACGCCGTGGAAGGATGTCATCCGCGACTTTTACGGCGGCTTTGAGCGCGACCTCAAGAATGCCGAAGAGGCGCTCGAGGGCGTGCGGCTCAAGGTGCCCGATGAGGTCAGCGAGGAGAAGTGCGATGTCTGCGGCCGCAACATGGTGGTTAAGAGCGGCCGCTTCGGCCGGTTCCTGGCCTGCCCCGGCTACCCGGAGTGCAAGTTCACCAAGCCTCTGGTGGTGGAGATGCCGGGCCGCTGCCCCAAGTGCGGCGGGCGCATGATGAAGCGCACCGGCGTGAGCAAGAAGACGAACAAGCAGTACACGTACTACGCCTGCGAATTCTCCACCAGCAGTGATCCCGAGAAGAAGTGCGACTTCATGACTTGGGATGTGCCGACGAAGGACGACTGCCCCGAGTGCGGCCAGACGATGTTCAAAAAGGCGGGCAAGGGCTTTAAGCGCCCGTACTGCATCAACCCCGCGTGTTCGCGCTTTGTGCCGGAAGACCAGCGCGGCTATGTGAAAAAGAAGACCACCGAGACCGCGGAAGAGGGCGCGGAGAGCGCCGAAGCCGCCGATGCGGCGGAGACCGCGGCAAAGAAGACCGCCGCCAGGAAGACGACGGCTAAGAAGAGCACCACCGCAAAGAAAACGAGCACAAAAGCGGCGAGCACCAAGAAGACCGCGACGAAGACCGCCGCAGCGAAGAAAACGACAAAGAAGGCCGCAGCCGAGAATGGTGCAGAAAAGCCCGCAAAAAAGACGGCGGCAAAGAAGACCGCGACCACGAAAAAGGCGGCCGCTAAGAAGACGACCGCCAAGTCCGCGGACAAAAAGACCGCGGAGAAAGAAGAGAACTGATGCAAGTAACTGTGATCGGCGCCGGCCTTGCCGGCTGCGAGGCTGCCTGGCAGCTCGCGCAGCGCGGCATCGCCGTGACGCTGCATGAAATGAAACCAGAAAAGACCACCCCCGCGCACCACACGGCGGATTTTGCCGAGCTTTGCTGCTCGAATTCGCTGCGCTCGGACCAGATCGAAAACGCGGTCGGCCTTCTCAAAGAGGAGCTGCGCCGCCTCGATTCGCTGATCCTTGCCTGCGCGGACGCGACGCGCGTGGAGGCGGGCGGCGCGCTGGCGGTCGACCGCTACGGCTTTTCAAAGCTCGTGACAGAGAAAATCCGTTCGCATCCCAATATCACGGTTGTCCCCGGCGAGGTGACGGCCATCCCCGAGGGGAACGTCATCATCGCCTCGGGCCCCTTGACGAGCGACGCGCTCGCCGCCGCCATCGCTGAAAAGATCGGCGACGGGCACACGCTGAACTTTTTCGATGCCGCCGCGCCGCTCGTGACGTTTGAGAGCGTCGACATGGATTCGGCGTTTTTCGCCTCGCGCTACGACAAGGGGACGGCGGACTACATCAACTGCCCGATGACGGAGGAGGAGTACGATGCCTTCTGGCAGGCGCTCACGACCGCCGAGGAAGCGAGCGTACACGGCTTTGAGGATAAAAACGTCTTCGAGGGCTGCATGCCCGTCGAGGTCATGGCGCGCCGCGGACACGATACGCTCTGCTACGGCCCCCTCAAGCCGCGCGGTCTGCGAGACCCGAAGACGGGGCAGGAACCCTATGCCGTCGTCCAGCTGCGGCGCGACAACGCGCAGGGCAGCGTCTATAACCTTGTCGGCTTCCAGACGCATCTGCGCTTTCCCGAGCAGAAGCGCGTGTTTTCGATGATCCCCGCGCTGCATGATGCGGAGTTTGTGCGCTACGGCGTGATGCACCGCAACACCTATCTCCGCTCGCCGGGGATGCTGGACCGCTACTATCGCCTGATCGCGGATGACCGCATCGCCTTTGCCGGGCAGATGACCGGCGTGGAGGGCTATATCGAGTCCGCGGCTTCGGGCTTTCTGGCGGGCATCGAGATGGCAAGAAGACTCGAAGGCAAACCGCCCGTCGATTTCCCACGCGAGACGGCCATCGGGGCGCTGGGGCTTTACATCAGCGATACGACGGTCTCGGACTTTCAGCCGATGAACGTGAACTTTGGTATCATGCCGCCGCTGGGCTACCGCATCAAGGGCGGCAAGCGCGTGAAAAATGCGCAGCTCGCCGCGCGCTCGCTTGAAAAGATCGACGCGATGCGCGAGGACGTGCTGAGTGACAGGAAAGGAGAGTGACCCCATGAAGATCATCGTCGACGCCATGGGCGGCGATTTCGCCCCGCTCGCGCCCGTCAAGGGCGCGCTGATGGCGCAGGAGAAGTACGGCGTGGACATCGTCCTGACCGGAAAAACAGAAGAGATCTTGAAGGCCCTGCAGCAGTGCGGCTGCAAGGAGCTCCCCAAGGGCATGGAGATCGCCAACGCGACCGAGGTGGTCGAGATCTGCGACGATCCGGCGACGGCCTTTAAGCACAAGAAGGATTCGTCCCTCACCGTGGGGCTCAATATGCTGCACGCGGGCGACGCGGACGGCTTTGTCAGCGCGGGCAGCACGGGCGCGCTCCTCGCGGGCGCGACGCTTCTCGTCAAGCGCATCCGCGGCCTGCGCCGCGCGGCGCTCGCGCCGACCATCCCGACGGCCAAGGGCAAGGCCGTGCTCATCGACTGCGGCGCGAACGCCGAGTGCACGGTCGAATACCTGCTGCAATTTGCGTATCTTGGCAGCTACTACGCGCAGAAAGTGCTCGGCGTCGAAAATCCGCGCATCGGTCTTTTGAACATCGGCGCGGAGGAGAGCAAGGGCGACACGCTGCGCCGCGAAACGTATCAGAAGCTCAAGGAAGCGGGCGAGGCGGGGCATCTCAACTTCACCGGCAACATTGAGGCCAAGGAAGCGATGCTCGGTGAGTGCGACGTCATCGTCGCCGACGGCTACAGCGGCAACATCATGCTCAAGAGCATCGAGGGCACGGGCAAGCTTCTTTCCATCAAATTGAAGGAAATGCTGATGCACAGCACCGGCACGAAGCTGGCGGCGCTGCTGCTCAAGGGACAGCTCGGCGATTTTAAGAAAATGCTCGACGCGAACGAGGTCGGCGGTACGGCGCTGCTCGGCATCTCGAAGCCGGTCGTCAAGGCGCACGGCAGCGCGAGTGAGGTCGGTATCTGCAATGCGGTCCGTCAGGCGATGGAGGTCGCGCGCAGCGGTATCATCGACGACATCGCGCAAAATATCGACAAGATGCGTATTGAACAGAAGGCAGAATAACGCGAATGCCAAAAAGCGGCAAAATGGGTATTGACAGTACAGTGCCTTTGCCGTATCATTTGGAAGAACCAAAACCGTGAGAGGAAGTATAAGACTTATGAGCCCCGAAGAAATTTTCAAAACGATGCAGAAGCTGATCGTCGAGCAGTTCGCGCTCGACCCCGATGAGGTCACGATGGACATCTCTTTTGAGGAAGATCTTGGCGCCGACTCCGTGGATCTTGTCGAACTGGTGATGGCCATGGAGGAAGAGTTTGAGCTCGATGAGATCCCCGAGGAGGAGCTCACCTCGCTCAAGACGGTGGGCGACTGCGTGCGCTACCTGAGCACGAAGCTCGGTTAAGAAGAAAAAAGCCGCCCCGCTTTGCGCGGGGCGTCCTTTTATCAGGAGGAAAAACCATGCAGGCCTTGGAAGAAAAGCTGCAATATCATTTCAAAAATCCGGCGCTGCTCGAAGAGGCACTGCGCCACAGCTCGTATGCCAACGAGCACCGCGGCGCAAACTTTTTCAGCAACGAGCGCCTGGAATTCCTGGGTGACAGCGTGCTCGGCTTTGTGACGGCGGAGTATCTGTTTGCCAAGCATCCTACCGCGCCGGAGGGGGAGCTGACGCGCATCCGCGCGCTGCTCGTGTGCGAGGACAGCCTGCACGAGGTCGCGCAGCGCCTGGAGCTTGGAAAATACTTAAAGCTCGGCAACGGCGAGGAGAGCTGCGGCGGCCGCACGCGTCCGTCTATCCTGGCCGACGCGACCGAGGCGGTGTTTGCCGCGGTGTATCTTGACGGCGGCATCAGCGCGGCCAGCGCGCTCATCCACCGAGTGTTGCTCGATACCGAGCGCGAGGAGGTCGCCGAGGAAAAGCGCCGCGACTATAAGACCATTTTACAGGAATTCGTGCAGCGCACGCCGAACCAGACGCTTTCCTACCGCCTGTTTGGTGAGAGCGGCCCCGACCATGACAAGACGTTCTATTTTGAAGTGCTGCTCAACGGCGGCGCTGTGGGCAAGGGCGCGGGCCGCAGCAAGAAGGAAGCCGAGCAGATGGCCGCAAAAGACGCGCTCGAAAAACTGACGGATCAGCGCTGAAAAGATGATCACCGACTGCTTTGACGATAAGACTGAACCCGTCATCAGCCTGCGGGACTTTTATGGCGAACAAAAGCACCTTGTCGAAACGTGCCTGATCCTGTTTTCGCAAAAGATCTATCAGCATCTGCTGGACACCTTTCCCAGCGAAAAGATCGGCCTGATCGGTGCGTGCAACGGGAATATCCCCATTTACCGCATGAATTACAAGGGAAAGGACATCGCGTTTTACCTCTCTGGCATCGGCTCGGCGATTGCCGCATCGGAGTGCTATGAGGCGAGCTGGATCGTCGGTGCGTCGAAGTTCGTGATGTTCGGTTCCTGCGGGAGCTTGAATCGGGAGGCGACGAGGGGCAAATTCATCGTCCCGACGGAGAGTTACCGCGGCGAGGGCTGCTCGTACTATTTCGCTGCGCCGTCCGACTACATCACGGTCGAGAACGCGCGGAAGCTCTCGGCCATCTTTACCGAGCTGGGCGTCCCGCACGTGACGGGGCGGGTTTGGACGACGGACGCCATGATCCGCGAGACCGCGGGCCTCGTCGCGCAGCGAAGAAGCGAGGGCTGTCTCGCCGTGGAGATGGAGCTCGCCGGTGTGCAGGCGGTGTGCAGTTTTTACGGCTTATCGCTCTATAACTTCCTCGAGGCGGGGGACGTGCTGGAGGAGAGCGGCTACGATGTCACCAATCTTCGCGGCGCGAACCACGACCTCGGCAAGCTCTATATCGCGCTGGAAACGGCGCTGCGCATCTGAATAGAATCGAAAACGCCATGACGAAAGTCACGGCGTTTCTTTTTTGCTGTTTTTCTTCTTTTCAAAGAGGATCGACAGCCCCGCGTAGAGCAGGAACAGCCCGAACGGCTTGCGGAAGACGCTGCTGTCGACCATTGTCGTCAAAAACGCGGCGGCGAGCGCACAGAGCGTGCCGGTC
>OMAW01001043.1_pt1 | contig 12047 bp, 15 predicted proteins | sample 1644731 | NCBI WGS metagenome assembly OMAW01 (sample SAMEA103958133, study PRJEB25191) | human gut metagenome | biome: human-associated habitat [ENVO:00009003]; feature: intestine environment [ENVO:2100002]; material: feces | place: Germany | collected 2013/2015 | reverse complement strand
CCGCTCCGCATCAGATCTTCTGCACCGGCGGCAAAAAGCCGCGCTTGGCGTTCTCCTCCGTGTCGTCCGACTCGTCGTAGGCGTCGTAGGGCGCGGACGGGTCGTGCACCTTTTTCTTAAACGGCGAGCAGAGCTTGTCGCGGTGCGCAAAGGCGAAGTAGAGATCGTCCGTCCAGCCGGTGTGGCCCGTCAGGATGACGGGCCGCAGGCCGCGCGTGCGAAGCTTCTGCTCCAACTCCGCCAGCGACTTGACTGCGAGCTTGTTGCTCTCCGCCAGCGCGGAAATGAAGCTGTAGCCGCCGTCTGCGCCGAACCAGATCGTATCGCCCGTGAAGAGGTACCTGTCGTCAATGAGGTACACCATATGCCCCCACGTGTGGCCAGGGACGAGGAAGCATTCGATCTTAATGCCGTCGATCTCGAAGACCTCTCCGTCGTGCAGCAGCACCTTTTCGTTGTTGATCGTCACCTGCGGCAGCTTGTAGAAGTGGTAGATCACCTTGCGGCGCACCTCGCCGGTGAGATATTTGTTCTCGATCTCGCCGATATAGAGCTTCGCGTCACGGAAAAGGCCGGGGCTGTCCGTCTCCACCGCGCCGACATGGTCGGTGTCCTGATGGGTGATGAGGATATGGCGGATGGACTTCGGGTCGATGCCGAGCCAGCCCATCTTTTCCTCAAGACGGTCATAGTTGTAGCCCGCGTCGACCATGATGGTCGTCTCGCCCTTGCGGTAGAAAAAGATGTTCGCCACCCATTCGCGCACGCAGGCGACATGTTCATCGACCCAGCCGGTGTTCAGCGGCTTGAAGATCTCCTTGCCGCGGTACATCTTGCTCATTTCCTTTTTCTGAAATTCGGTAGCTTGCTTGGACACGGCAGATTTCTCCCTGTTTTGATTTTTAGTTCAACGTCTCTAACTTCAAGTGATAAAAAGCCGCACGCGGCGTTCACGCCCGCGGAAACAGCTCTTCGCACGCGCCGCGCGTCAGCGTTTCGAGCACCTGCGGATACAGCGCGCCGATCTGCTCCTGATGCGACACCGTGAGGATCAGGCCGCGGATCGTCGCAGCGGCGAGCGCGATACCGCCGCGCGGGGTCAGGCCGCTCTCTTCCAAAAGGTCGCGGATATGTACCTCGTCGCTGTGGTAGTGCTCGGCTTTCACCTGCGCGGGGATGCGGCGCAGCAGATAGGCCGAGTCCTCCTCGATGAATTTCATCGCACCGATCTCGGATAAGCGGCTGCAGGCCGTGAGCAGCACGTTCGCGATGCGCTCGTCGGGCGGCAGGTCTTTGCCCTCCTCCAGCGCCTGCTCGGCCACCTGATAGACCTCGCTGTGGATATCCTCCAGCACCTCGAAAAACAGCAGTTCTTTGGACGCAAAGTATTTATAGAACAGTCCCTTCGAGATGCCCGCCGCCTCGGTGAGCTGCTCGACCGAGGTCTTGCGCAGCCCCAGCGTGACGGCGCAACGGCGCGCCTCTCGCAGCAGCGTTTCGCGGATGGCCGCGTTTTCTTCTGCGGAAAAGGCCATTGGCATTCCCTCCTTTGTTGAAATTTTTGACCAACTTGGTTTATCGGTCATATTGTAGCATATCCATCGCCGTCTGGCAAGAAAAAAAGGATCCCATTCCTTTATAAATACTGAATAAAACCACAGCTTTTATCAATGCACTGCGTTATAATGATCGTGTGTATTATAAAAAACAGAGACGATCACATGATGCAAAAAACAATGCGAACCGGTCACGCCTCACGCTCCCGCCTTGCGGCGGCTGAAGGGCAAGCAGTAAACGCAAAAAAGAGGACATTCCTCTTCCCTTTTCTTGTCACAGCAGGCCGTAGACCTCGTGCAGATCCCTGATCTCGTGGTCGATACGGTAACCCTCCGGCGCTTTGATTCCCTCGGGATTGTACCAGCAGGTCACGATGCCCGCGTTGTCGCCGCCGCGGATATCGCTCGTGAGCGAATCGCCGACGATCATCGTCTCGCTCTTCTCGACCGGCCCGATGGCGGCGAAGACCTGGTCGAAAAACTCCTTTTTCGGCTTCTCCGCGCCAAGCTGCTCGGAGAGGAACACGCCGTCCATCAGCGCACCGAGGCCGGAGCGCGTCAGCTTCTTCGTCTGCGCGACGACCGTACCGTTCGAGACGACGCACTGGCGCACCTTGCCGCGCAGCGACTTGACGATCTCATAGCTGTCGTCGCGGTAGACGATGGTGTCGCCCAGACGCAGCTGGTAGGCATCGTTAAACTGCGGCGCGAGGGAAACGTCGATGCCCTCCTCCGCGAAAAACTCCTCAAAGCGGCCGACGAGCACCTGCGGCTTCGTGATCTCGCCGCGCTCGAGTTTTTCCCAGTATTTCATATTCAGGACGGAATAGCGCGCGACCTGTTCTTCCGAGCATTCGCCAAGGCCGAACTCAACAAAAAGGCTCTGGATGGCGGCGCGCTCGGCGGCATCAAAGTCTAAAAGCGTGCGGTCCACGTCCCACAAAATCGTTTTGATCATAAGATATCTCCAAAAACAGTCAAAATTACTCTTTTTCCGCGTGCGCGGCGAGAACATCATACCACAGCAGGACTACGCCCGCAACGCCGATTTTCCGCCGCTTGCGGGAAAGATCATACCGTGGTAGAATAGCGGCAACGATTTTGGACAGAAAGGGACTGTTTCCTATGAATATCACCGTATATCTCGGTGCGAGCAGCGGCAACGATCCGACGCTTGAGACGTCCGTGCGCGCACTGGGCCGTCTCATCGGCAAGAGCGGCAACGCCCTTGTCTACGGCGGATCGAAAAACGGCCTGATGGGCGCGCTCGCTGAAAGCGTGCTGCGCGCGGGCGGCGAAGTGACCGGCGTGGAACCACAGCTTTTCATCGACAAGGGCTACGAGTATGACGAGATCACGACGCTCATCGTCACGCGCGACATGACCGAGCGCAAGACGAAGATGATCGAGCTCGGCGACGCGTTCATCGCCTTCCCCGGCGGCACGGGCACGCTCGAGGAGATCAGCGAGATCATGTCAAAGGTGTCGCTCAAGCAGCTCGCCGCGCCGTGCATCCTCTATAACCTGAACGGATATTACGACCACTTGAAAGCCCTGCTCGCTCACATGATCGACATGGGCCTCTCCACGCCCGAGCGGCAGGAGGGCATCTACTTTGCCGAAACGCTGGACGACATTCGCGCGATCTTGAAGATTTGAGGAAAAGCCGCCTTCGGCGGCTTTTCTTTTTGTGCGGCGCTTGACAGGCCTCCTTCGCTGCGGTATGCTAAAAGAAACTTAAAGTTACTCACTGTGCTGCAACCTAAAGCGCGCTTTCATTTCAGGAGGATTTCATGGTCTACACAGTCGGCGAGATGGCGAAAAAGCTGGACGTCCCCGCTTCCACGCTGCGCTATTACGATAAGGAGGGTCTGCTGCCCTTTGTGGAGCGCTCGTCCGGCGGCATCCGCATGTTTCAGGAATCGGACTTCGAGTGGTTACAGGTCATCGGCTGCATGAAAAAGGCCGGCATGTCCATCAGGGACATCCGCCAGTACATCGAGCTCGCCCTGCGCGGCGACGACACCATCGACACGCGCCTCAAGATGTTCACGCACCAGCGCGACGTGCTGCTCGCGCAGATGGAGGAGATGCGCCACACGCTCGAGACCGTGGAGTACAAATGCTGGTATTATGAAACAGCAAAGGCCGCGGGCACGATCGACGTCCCAAGGGATATGGCGGACGAGGACGTGCCCGAGCGCTTCCGCGCCATCCGGCGCGAACTCAAGACGATTCCGCAGGAGTAAAGGTAAACTGCTTTTCTGCCGGCAAGCAGGAAAAGGATAAGAATAGGAAAGTAAACTATGGATCGGATCAAGAAGAATTTTGGCTTTGGCTGCATGCGCCTGCCGATGATCGGCGAAGAGGTGGATATCGAGCAGACCAAGCAGATGGTGGACGCGTTTTTAGACGCGGGCTTCAACTATTTTGACACTGCGCACGGCTACATCCAGGGCAAGAGCGAAAAGGCGCTCAAGACCTGCCTGACAAGCCGCTATCCGCGCGAGAAGTACATCCTGACCGACAAGCTGACGGCGAACTATTTCAAGACCGAGGCAGACATCCGCCCGTTTTTCGAGAGCCAGCTCAAGATCTGCGGCGTCGAGTATTTCGACTTCTATCTGATGCACGCGCAGGGTCTTGTCAACTATGACCACTTCAAGGAGTGCCGCGCGTATGAGACGGCGTTCGAGCTCAAAAAAGAGGGCAAAATTCACCACGTCGGCATTTCCTTCCACGACCGCGCCGAGGTGCTCGAGCGCATTCTGACCGAGTATCCCGAGATCGAAGTTGTCCAGATCCAGTTCAACTACGTCGACTACGACGATCCCGCGGTGCAGAGCCGCAAGTGCTATGAGGTCTGCCGCAAATTCAATAAGCCCGTCATCGTCATGGAGCCCGTCAAGGGCGGCAACCTCGTGAACCTGCCTGAGGACGCAAAGGCCGTGCTTGAAGACCTGCACGGCGGCAGCCCCGTGAGCTACGCCATCCGCTTTGTCGCGGGCTTCCCCGGCATGATGATGGTGCTCTCCGGCATGAGCAACATGGAGCAGATGCAGGACAACATCTCGTTCATGCGGGACTTCAAGCCCCTCGACGAGACCGAGCGCGCCGCGGTGGAAAAGGTGCAGGAGATCTTCCACAGCAAGGACCTCATCCCCTGCACGGCCTGCCGCTACTGCACGGACGGCTGCCCCAAGCACATCTCTATCCCTGACCTCTTCGCCATTATGAACGCCAAGCAGATTCACCACGACTGGAACGCGGACTGCTACTATGAAGATGTCCACACCGCGCCGGGCCGCAAGGCGTCCGACTGCTTAAAGTGCGGCAAGTGCGAAAAGGTCTGCCCGCAGCACCTCCCCATCCGCAAACTGCTCGAGCAGGTCGCGGCAGAATTTGAAAAGGCCCCCGCAGCGAATTAAGCTCAAAATGTAAAATGCAGCACCGGCGAGAGAAAGATGGAAAACTCTCGCCGGTGCTGTTTGCTTGCACTGATCCTTGATCTTTATCATAACACCGCGCCGCGGTGGTTTTCTTGGTCTGCCGCTTTGGCCGTTCGGCGAGGTGGACAGTGGACCCCAGAATTTTTTGTTTGTCGCCCTTTGTTTTAGGCTATGGCTGAAGTATAACGCGGATTCTTTAAGCGAACCTAAATTTGGTGTAAATAAAGTATGAACAATTCTCGTGTCGCGCGGGAAAAATATATGTAAAAAAGCGGCGCATTTTGCGTAAAATTTCGTTTCTTCCTTGCAATAACTGCTCCTTCGGCGTATAAAAAAAGTAAATTTTGTCGATTTCTTAACAAATTTGCGGCGCAATTCATACCTGCGGCTCACCTCGCACGCGATCTTGCCGCGCGCTGCTCCTACACATTCCGAAAGAGAGCGGCGGCACCATCGGATCAAGGGAGAAAATCATGCAGAAAAAACGAGTGCTCAGCCTGATTTTAGCGTTGAGCTGCACGGCGGCGCTGCTTGGCGGCTGTGCTGGCAGTGACACAAGTGACGACAATGCCGCCTCCGGCGAGCATGAGGTCATCACCATGAACGCGCCTTACCGCAATATGTCCCAGTTCTACGATCTGGTGCATGAAAAGTATCCGGAGATCAATCTCGAGATCATCCCCTACAACGGGGAAAACACCTCTTCCTATATGAAGGATATGCGTCTTTCCGGCGAGCTGCCCGATATTTACAGCACGACCTACTATACGCCGAGCCGCACGGACGATGAAGGCGATTTTCTCGACCTGTCGGGCTATGATTTCATGGACAACTACACCCCGTCGAGACTGCGCGACGTATCCTATAACGGCGGGATCTATATGCTGCCCATGGGCTACAGCGCCATCGGCATCACCTACAACAAAACGCTTCTGGACGCCAACGGCTGGACGCTGCCGACGAACCTTGATTAGCTTGCAACGCTCAAGGACGAGGTCGAGGCGGCGGGCTATGTTTTTAGCCGCTGCCAGCTGGAATATCCGGGCTTCGGCTTCCAGTTCATGTGCGCCATTGCCAGCATCTCCTTCCTCTCGAATCTCGAGATTGCCATCGGTCGCGTGCGTTCAAACGCCGCACCTGAGACAGACGGCTCCTCGGTGCTCAGCGGGATGCGCTTCCTCTGCGCGGAGGACAACGCGCTCAACGACAATACCGCCTCAGGCGAGCATGAGGTCATCACGATGAACGCTCCCTACCGCAATATGTCTCAGTTCTTGAGATGTACGGCGCGAGCTGCACGACCTGCCCCGACAGCGCGGAGCTTGTCAAGGCCTTCGAGATGGTCAAGCCCGGCGAATACGACGCCATCCTGATGGACATTCAAATGCCGCACATGAACGGCTACGAGGCGATGAAGGCCATCCGCGGCGGCAGAAACCCTCTCGGCAAGGCCATCCCCATCATCGCGATGACGGCCAACGCCTTCTCCGACGACATACAGAACAGCATCGCCGCGGGCATGGACGCCTACATCTCCAAGCCCATCGACGTGGCCATCCTCGAAAAGACGATGGCTTTCGCGTTCCGTTTTTATTTTCACCGCGTTGATTTCTATTTGTTCCTGCGGTAGCCCTGCTCGTCGCGGTACTCGGGATGCTCTCGGCAATAAGGGTCCTTGTCGCCGCAGATCGTGTAGTCGCATTTGCAGCCGTTCGAACAGGTCGTTTTGCGGATGAGACGCGCGTGAATGAGCTCCATGCCGGCAAAATCCGGATTACAGAGCGCGGGCATGACCTCGAGAAGGTCGTGCTTTTTGGCGAATTCCGCGGTCGGACAGGCGGTGAACTCATAGTAGATGGGCTGATCCTTGTCAAACGGCGCGACGTGCATCTCAAAGTCGCCCCACTTGTCGCACTGCTTTTTCGCGTTCAAAAACGCGCGGTGCAGGAGCTTTTTGCAAAGCGGCTTGTTGATGTCGATGAATTTGAGCTTGCTGAGCTTTCGGAACGACGGCAGGAAAAGGTTCCCCTCCATCTCCTCGATCTCTTGAAGGCTTATCACGTCCCTGCAGACGACGTAATACGCCATCAGCGCGATGCAGTCGTAATTGCCGCCCGGGCCGTTGTGGAAGTTTTTCTCCCCGCCAAGGTCGGTGCGCCAGTCGCTCAAAAAGTCGACATACTGCATCTGCACGCGCTCCCAGACGGCTTCGCGCTGCGATTCCGGATAGTGGTGCGCGATCTTCTCCCGAATTTCCGCCTTGCAGGGCTTTGAATAGATCACATGGCAGGTGCGGTCAAATTGCAGCTGATCGTCGTTCATTGTCTTCCCTCCCGCATTTTTTACGCTTGCCGATATCAGAGCGTCGGTTTGCCGTGAGGTCTTCTCCCCTGTCTTACGCTCGCTGCGCTTTTTTCATCGTCACGAGCAGCCCGCCGAACATCCAGACGTTGCCGATGGCGAGCCACGCGCAGCGCAGGGCGTTGCCAAGCGGCCGGTTGCCGAGCAGCGCCGCGAGAAGATACACGAGCATGCCGAACGCCATAGAGAAGACGCAGCACCGATACGGTGTCAGCCCCTTTCGGAATGCGACGATCTGCGTCATCACCAGCACAAAGAAGAAGATCCAGAACAGCACGAGCGGCGGCATCAGGAAGTATGCGCTGTACTGCGTCAAAAGTGCTTCGGAAAGCCCGTGTTTCATCAGAAACACCGCCGCGCACACCGATGGAAGCCGCACGCTCAGAACATCAGGTAGCCGAAAATGCCGGAGCGGCAGCGGTGCGCGTATTTCGGCGACTTCGCCGCCATCAGGCGGTAAACACCGAAGCGGCAAGTCCCTCAAGCACCACGCCGAAAAGCCCCAGCAGCGCCGCGGCAAAAAGGCCGCTGTCCGAGGTAGAAGTATAGGCCGATAGCATCTGTAAAACGCCTTCAAGCGCATCGTTCTCCACGCCCTAGCCGAGGATCAGGTCACCGGCGAGGTGCAGAACGGACGCAAAAAGGCCGATGGTCAGCAGCTTTTTGATGTGCGGCCAGTCAAGCTCACGCGAGATGCCGATGTCATTGAAGTCACTCATGCTTTTTATTCTCCTTTGCAAAGTCGAGGCGGACGATCTGCATGTTCATCATGCCGTCGCCGACCTTCGATAAAAAGCGGAAGAATTTCCGTACATTTTGATTCCTCAAGTCGTTGTAGCCCAGCATGTAGCCGCGCGAGGACACACGCAGCCTATCGCTCCACGCCGAAAGCTCGCGCCTTGCGTCGGTGACGGCGAAATACGCGCCGACGTCCTTTAAGCGCGTGATGCGGAAGATGACCCACGTCTGCGGGATGACGAAGAGGAGATAGACGTGCGAGAGCACGTTATGCTCCTTGAGAAAATCGCCGATACAGAACTTTTCGAGCAGGATGAATCCAAGCAGCATCACACCCCAGAGGACAAAATTCCAGCTCGCCCCGTGCCAGAGGCCAGTGAAAAACCACACGACCGTGAGCGAGAGCACCGTGCGGGCATTGCCGTTGCGGCTGCCGCCGAGCGGGATGTACACATAGTCGCGGAACCATGTGCCGAGCGTGATGTGCCAGCGGCGGTAGAACTCGCTCACCGAGCGCGCGGTGTAGGGCAGGTCAAAGTTGCGCGGCACAGGCAGCGCGAGCATCTGCCCGAGGCCCATCGCCATGAGCGAATAGCCGGAAAAGTCGAAATAGAGCTGCAAACTGTAGCTCACCGCGCCGAGCCATGCGAGCGGCGTCGACAAATATTCGTACCCGATGCGCTCGAGCGATGCCCACAGCGGCGCGAGCTGGTCGGCGAGCAGCACCTTGAAGCACAGGCCGACAACAAAGAGCTCAAAGCTGGAGAATACGTCCTCGCGCGTGATCGTGCGTTCCTTCAGTGCGCCGCGCCATTCGCGGTAGCGTAAGATCGGCCCCATCGTGAGCTGGGGGAACGCGATGGTGAAAGCGGCGTAGTCGATGAGGTTTTTCTCCGCCTCCTCGCCGCGATAGACGTCGATGAGGTACCCCGCGCTCTGGAAGAGGTAGAAGCTGACGCCGAGCGGCAGCGCAAGCTCAACGAGGGAGAACACCGTCCCCGTCAGTTTGCCCAGATTTTCCAGAATAAATGCGGCGTACTTGAAATACACGAGGCAAAAGAGGTCCGCCGCCAGCGCGATGATCAGCAGTGCTTTTCGCGTGCGGACTTCTTTCCCCGCCATTGCGCGGGCGAGGGCATAGTGCAGAAGCAGCACGCCGGACAGCAGCAGTGTGTCGCGCGCGCCCGCGCCGATGAAGTAGAAGGCAAAGCTGCCCAGCACGAGCGCAGCATTTTTGAAGCGAAAGGGCAGAATGTAATAGACCGCGAAAAACAGCGGCAGAAAATAAAAAAGAAACGTAAGGTCGGAAAAGCTCACGGGGAAACTCCTGTCATAATTTGTCAGCGTCTTATTGTACACGCCGGGGCGGAGCGCGGCAATGGAAAAATCAGGAATTCGTCAAGAAACCGCCGGGTAAGCCAAAACATGAGATTTTGGTTTACATGCGGCGGCAAGCGTGCTACAATCCTAAGACGGCGGCTGCGAAAAACGCAGCGCTTGATATTTTATGTCAATCGTAAGCGATAAGCCGCCGACTGTCAACCTCAAAAGGGTAACAATTTCGGTTACATTTTGTAACGGAGGACGCTATGGGAAAAGAGACTGTTTTGGCGCTGCTGCTGCGGGAAAAGGGACACTTCGTCTCCGGCGAGGCCGTCAGCGCCGAGCTCGGCATCACGCGCGCGGCCATCTGGAAGAGCATTTCCGCCCTGCGCGCGCAGGGGTACGAGATCGACGCCGTCACGGGACGCGGCTACTGCCTCAAGTCGCTGCCCGACACGCTGACCGAGCAGACCGTGCGCAGCTACTTGGGACCTGTCGAAACCGTCGGCAAGCGCATCGACTGCTTTGATTCCATCGACTCGACAAACGCCTACTTAAAGCGCATTGCGCTCGACGGCGCGCCGGACGGTACCGTCGCCGTCGCGGCGGAGCAGACGAGCGGCCGCGGCCGCCGCGGCCGCAGCTTTCAGAGCGCGGCGGGCAAGGGCGTTTACCTGTCGATCTTGCTGCGTCCGAAGCTTGCGCCGTCGCAGCTGATGCCGCTCACGGGTCTCATCGCCGTTGCGATGAGCCGCGCGGTCGACCGCGTGGCGGGGACGCACTCGCAGATCAAGTGGACAAACGATCTCATCCTGAACGGCAGAAAGCTCTGCGGCATTTTGACCGAGCTGAGCGTCGAGGGTGAGACCGGCGAGCTCCAGTACGTCGTGGCGGGCATCGGCTTCAACGTCAGCCAGCGCGAGGAGGACTTCGTCGGCGAGGTCTCGAAGATCGCAACGTCCATCCTGCGCGAGACGGGCAGGCTCATTTCGCGCGCGGAGCTGTCCGCGGCGATGATCGAGGAGCTCGATGCGCTTTATACGGCGCTCAGATCCGGAGAGACGAGCGGGTATCTCGACGAATACCGCCGCCGCTGCGTGACCATCGGGCGCGAGGTGCAGCTTTTGTGGCAGGATACGAAGGAAAAAGTCACGGCGCTTGACGTGGACGAGGAGTTCGGCCTCATCGTGCGCCGCGAAAACGGGACGGTCGAGACCGTCCGCACGGGGGAGGTGTCCGTGCGCGGCCTTTACGGATATGTGGAGTAAGGAGAAAGTGTTTTGAAGGAACTTTTGGAACTGTTTCTCACCTTTGCCAAGATCGGCGTGATGACCTTTGGAGGAGGTATGGCGATGCTGCCGATCCTCGAGCGCGAGGTGGTGCAGAATAAGCACTGGGCAACGGAAGAAGAGCTGGTGGACTATTTTGCCATCGGTCAGTGCACACCGGGCATCATCGCCGTCAACACGGCGACATTTGTCGGGCAGAAGAGAAAAGGCGCGATGGGCGGCATCACCGCGACGCTCGGCGTGGTATTCCCCTCACTCGTCATTATCACGATCCTGGCGGGACTCATTACGAACTTTGCCCACCTTGCCTGGGTGCAGAACGCCTTTGCAGGCATTCAGGTGTGTGTATGCGTGCTCATCCTGAACGCTGTGCTCAAGCTGCTGAAAAAGTCGGTCGTGGATAAGCGCACGGCGGTCATCTTTGTTATCGTGCTGCTGGGGAATATGCTGCTGAGCGTTTCGCCGGTGTGGTTCGTGCTGCTCTCGGCGCTGTCCGGCATCGTGCTGAAAAATCTTGAGGGGAAGGCGGCAAAATGACCTTGTATCTTCGCTTATACTGGGAATTTTTCAAAACGGGCCTGTTTGCCATCGGCGGCGGCATGGCGACGCTGCCGTTCCTTAAGGATATCGGGGCGACCACGGGCTGGTTTTCGCAGACGGACCTGATGAACATGCTGGCTGTGTCGGAATCGACGCCGGGTCCTGTCGGCATCAACATGGCGACCTATGTCGGCTACACGGTCGGCGGCGTGCCGGGCGCGATCGTCGCCACCATCGGCGAGGTGACGCCGTCGATCATCGTCATTTTGATCGTTGCGGCGATGCTCGCCAAATTCCGCGACAGCCAGTATGTCGCCAACGCATTCTACGGCCTTCGTCCCGCCTCCACCGGCCTGATCGGCGCGGCCTGCGCGGGCGTGATGCTTCAGGTGATCGCCGGGATCACGAGCGCGTCGCAGGAGGATTCTGCCCTGATGAAATTCTCGTGGGACGGCGCGATCAGCTGGCGCGGCATCATCCTTGCGCTGGTGCTGCTCGTCTTCACGCGCTACATCAAAAAGACCAAGGACCTGCACCCGATCGTCTTTATCGGAGTCTCCGCGGTGATCGGCGTCGTGTTCCACTTCGCGGGAGTGTAAAAGATATTCAAAAAAGAGGGACGCAGCTGAAAGCTGCGTCCCTCTTTTTTGAGAAAGATGCGCTCCGCTTCGTGCCTTGCCGCCCGAAAGGCAGCTGCGACACGCGCGGAGCGAGAAGAGTTTTTCCGGCGTACACGCCGCCGGAAAAACGATTCCAATTTATTTCGCGTCTGCGGACGCCTGGGCAGCCGT
>OMAW01001028.1_pt1 | contig 12159 bp, 10 predicted proteins | sample 1644731 | NCBI WGS metagenome assembly OMAW01 (sample SAMEA103958133, study PRJEB25191) | human gut metagenome | biome: human-associated habitat [ENVO:00009003]; feature: intestine environment [ENVO:2100002]; material: feces | place: Germany | collected 2013/2015 | reverse complement strand
AACTTTATTCTTATTGGCAGCCGGAATGGGCAGCCGTTACGGTGGCTTAAAGCAATTGGACGGACTGGGTCCGAATGGCGAAACTATTATGGACTATTCAATTTATGACGCCATTAACGCCGGATTTGGTAAGCTCGTTTTCGTAATCCGTAAGGATTTTGAGAAAGACTTCCGTGATAAAATTATTTCCAAATACGAAGGTCATATCCCGTGCGAATTGGTGTTCCAGTCTATCGACGATCTGCCCGAAGGCTTCACTTGCCCCGAAGGTCGTACGAAGCCCTGGGGAACCAACCACGCCGTAATGATGGGTGCTGATGTAATTCAGGAACCGTTTGCCGTTATCAACTGCGACGACTTCTATGGTCGCGATTCTTTCCAGGTAATGGGTAAATTCCTTTCTGCACTGCCCGAAGATTCAAAGAATGTATATTCAATGGTAGGTTTCCGCATTGGTAATACACTGAGCGATAGCGGTACTGTATCTCGCGGTCTTTGCGGTACGGATGCCAACAATCTGCTGACTTCTGTTGTAGAACGCACTAAGATTCAACGTATGGACGGAGAAGTGAAATACATTGACGATAATGGCGAATGGACGGCTACTCCCGAAACTACTCCGGTAAGTATGAATTTCTGGGGCTTTACTCCCGATTACTTCGCATACAGCTGCGATTTCTTCAAGAGCTTCTTGAGCGATCCGAAGAATATGGAGAATCTGAAGAGTGAATTCTTTATTCCGTTGATGGTAGATAAATTGATTCAGGACGGTGTCGCTACATGCGAGGTCCTCGATACTACAAGCAAATGGTTTGGCGTGACTTATCCTGAGGATCGTCAAAGTGTTGTAGATAAAATCCAGGCTTTAGTGGATGCGGGTGAATATCCTGCCAAGCTATTTTAAGTCTGGAGAACTTTGCGAAAGCAAATTTAAAATTAGGAATGAAAGGGAGTCATCGTGAGATGGTTCCCTTTCTTAATTTCATAGCTATGCGTCTTTCTGACCGAAGATAGAGACCGGACGGTTGAAGCATATAGTCTTATCACCTGTTTGATGCTTTGATATGATCCGGTTCATTACGAGGGGTGATGCAAAAGATGCCACCTTTCGCTACAAAAGATGTCATCTTTTACATGAGGGGTATAAATGATGAAGGCGAGATGAATGCAAGATGGATGCTTAAAGTTGTATAGTTGCTTCGCAAGCCTCGGCTACTGCCGGATGGTGTGTGATGAAGATGAATGTTTTGCCTGTGCAGTCTCTGCGCAGGTTTTTTATTAGTTGCCGTTCCGTTTCGGGATCAAGGGCGGAAGTAACTTCGTCTAGCAGCAGGATGTGTCCGGGACGGAGGAGGGCGCGGGCGATGGCGATACGCTGGGCTTGTCCTTCGCTGAGGTCGCCACCTTGTTCGTTGAGGTTGGTATCTATTCCGTCCGGTAAAGAGAGAACGAAGTCAGCACAGGCGGTACGGAGAGCCTGGAGCATTTCTGCTTCGGTGGCATGAGGGTTACCCATTAGCAGGTTGTCGTGAATGGTACCGCTGAAAAGAGTGTTTCCCTGGGGGACATAGACGAAGTTGGAACGGGTTTGAGGGGAAACTTCGAGAGTTGAGAGTTGAAAGTTGAGAGTTGAGAGTGGGGGCTGCGCTGTATTTGCAGGCGAAAGGGTGATGCTTCCTTCTTGCGGAGTGGCGAGTGCAAGAAGCAACCGGATCAGGGTAGTTTTTCCGGCACCGGTTTCACCCAATACGGCAGTGCAGCTTCCGGCGGGGAAGTTGCAGGAGAAGTGTTTTAATATAGATCGGTCTCCTGTTGAATAACTGAATGTGACATCCTTCAATTGTAAGTCCGGGGTTTGGGGGAACAGTTGTGCGGTTCCACTTGCTTCGGAGGGAAGTTCTTCCAGTTCCATCAGTCGCTCTACGGCGGTGAGGGCATTGATAAAGGAAGGCAGCAGGCGTGAAAGATCGAGGGCAGGTCGTTGCACTTTTCCTACCAGTTGCAGGAAGGCGGTCATTGTTCCGAAGGTGATACTCCCTGTGCTAAGGCGTATTGCCCCCCAAAGGAATGCTGTAAGATAGCCGCCGGAAAACGCAAATGCCACCAGCATACGTGCAGAGAGCGAAAAGCGGGTACGACCGAATATCTGACTACGGAGTGCATCTTGCAGATCATCCAGTTTTCCGATATGCCGGTCGCTTTGTTCCAGGGTTTTGATGACGGTTCGGTGTTGCAGGCTTTCTTGTATAACGGATTGGATACGGCTGTCGCTCTGCCGGATTTCACGGGTGTAGCGGCGCATTCTTTTCATATAGAAGCGGCTACCCAATAGGAAAATAGGTAGAATGCCTACCACTACCCAAGGCAGGGACGGATCGAGAAAGCAGAAGAATACGAATGCGGCTACCAACTGAACGATGGTAACTATGAAAGCCGGAATTGTACTGGTCAGTACCCCCACGATAGCGGCGGTATCTTGTTCCACCCGGTTTACGATATCGCCGGTATGGAAGCGTTCCAATTCGTTCCAACGGCTTTGTAATAGACGGGAGAATAGGCGGTGGCGCAGTGCGTTTCCAGTTTCCACTTGCATACGGGCACTGAGCCAGGTGTCGATGGCTCCGCACAGAAGTTGGGCGATTAACAAAGCGATAGTAAGGATAGCGGCATTGGTCAGGCTTCCGATGGCGGCACCTGTGGCAATGTCGATGACGACCTTGGAAGCATAAATAAAGGCAAGAGAAACCGCTACCCCAATGATACCTGTGAGGCAGGAGAGGAGAATACGTCCCCGTTGTCCGTGAGATACTTCCCAGATGTACTTTATTTGTTCTGTCTTCATAATGAGTTAGTTACGAGCTGCAAGCTTATTGATTTGTATTGTTACTGTTCCCTTTATCAGCGTTACCGGATACCATAACGCCTCATTGGGAGCAAACTTTCGCAGCTTCATGCAGCGTTTGGTTGCCCGGCAGAAAGTGTGCCATTTTCCGGCCCAATAACCTTTGGGACGTGGCTTGATGCGTGCGTCATGCTGACCGAAGTTTCCGGTAGCAAAGATATCATCCAGTAAGATTTCTCCTGCCCGTTCCATACCTTTGACGGAGAAGGGCAGGTTGTCTTCCGGCAAACCCAGATAATGCACGGCGATATATCCGAAAGCTTTTGCGGCACGTAGCAATCCTACTTTGCGGAAATACTTTTCCAGCAAAAGTTTGTCAATATCTTCATGACGTGTTGCCAACAGACGGGTCCAGTCGCAAACTTGGCGAAGGCCGATGCCGCTGTTCAGGAAATGGACGAATGCATGCATGAAGATATACAGCGCATTGAATGTTACAGGCGGGAGGCTGACGGGATATTCGTGTATCTCTCTTGTTTCAGCATGCTGTGGGTACCATTCCTGTATCAGACGCTGGAAGTACCGGTTACCTGCCGGATTGTTAATCCGCAGGATGATACGATGGTTTTCTATATGAACGCCATGAAATGAATAGCTGGCGTGTTTGTCCGATGCTTCTCCTTCTGCCTCTGCACCGTGACGGAGCAGAATATTGTTGGCTATGGGCTGTCCTTCCTTTCCGATATAGACGTCGATGTCGCCACATTGACGGTGTAATGGGTTTATGTAGTGAGTGGCGATGCCTTGTCCTTTCAGTAGAATAGGGTGTAGACCGGCTTCCCGGTATGGCATAAAAACTTCCGGGAGTTCTTCATTCAGGCGGAGGTTAGACTGCTCGATTTGTACTACTTTAGCTGCCCATTGCAGGTAGAGCGGTCGGGGTGGGCGCAGTTCTGCCGGCAGACTGAGCACTCCGTCGAAGGTAATGGCGAGAAGGGCTTGGGTACGTGCCAGTTGGTATATTTCTTCCCAGTCGGCACTGTTCATGCTACTGAACGGGGTTGGGTCGACGGGGGTGTTCCATAATCCGGAACGTACCAAGGTTAGGAAAGTACGACGCATATGCTATTCTATGATTCCGGCTTCCAGCCAGTTCTTTATCAGTTGCTCTGCATCCCGCTTTGCGGTTTCAGCGTCTACTTCGTAGTTTTCCGTAAGGAAATCGGTAAGGGTGTCGGTATTGAAATCTGTTCCTTCCACATGTTGCCAAAGGCGGGTTGCCGTAGGGTTCAGGCTGATGATATTGCTGAAATCTACGTTTCCTGTACCGTTGTGCATGATGATGTGTTCGTCACCAATCTGATGTAAAGTAAATCCGTTCTTAATTTTCATTGTTTGTATGTATTAGGGGTTGTTATTGTGATAATTTCTCATCTGCAAATGAAGCGGATGACACTGATTTTTTGTTACGCAGTATTTAATCCTGTGTTATCCGCGTCATCTGCGGATGAAAAATCTTTCTTCTTCTGAATATTGCCAATAGCCATCGCCTTACAGGGATCAGTTTCATCCACCAAAAAGAGTAGCGCTGCCAGACACGGTCATTACACGGATATTCTTTCTCTTTACGGATGGCGGCAATCATTACTCCCATGACGTTGGCTATGTTGGTCTGTTCGGTTATTCGTATATTACCGTCTCCCAGTAATGTTAGCTCTTGGCCGTTGCGGTGGATGATGCGGTGGAAGATAATACGTCCGTTCGTATCTCTGGCAAGTACGGCAACGCCCGGTTGTAAATCATCATCGGTAAAAGGGCCTAAAATAATACGGTCGCGGCGGTCTACAAGAAACGGGTTCATACTATTTCCTCTGACTGTCAGGGTTACGGTATGTCCTTCGCTGATGAGGCGTGCTACTTCGGGTAACAGTACCTCGTTGGGGATAATTCTTTTTCGTCCGTTATCTATCATTCTTTTTCGGTTATGAGTTAAATGATAAATAATCTTTTAGACGCGGATGACACGGATGACGCGGATCTTTTTTTTATCCACTTTTATAGCGCAGCCTTTTAAATCCGCGTTATCCGTGTCATCCGCGTCTAAAAAATAATATACCGAATGGCGCTAATCACTTATCACTAAACACTAATCACTTTTGTTCTTTTCCATATCGTATTAAAACAAATCTCCGCCGCCTCCCTGTCCGGCAAGCATTTCAGAAAATACACCGGAGTATGGGTCGCAAGATATTTCACTGTCTCGATGACACCATTATTCAATTCTCTCACTTCCTTCAGATTAGAGCACGATGGCAATAGTGATGCGAAGGCCCGTGCCGGACTCTCTCGTTGAATCTCATTCATCGGAGCCTGTTCCAATCGTACAAATGCCCCTACAGGAACAGAGTCATTCTTGTAGCAGGGTGTCTTTCCGCTCCAGGGCGAACCGTAGACTGTGGCTTCACCTGTTTCCCGGTTGAAATGCACGATGGGATTATCATCGTTCAGCAGTTCACAGCCGGGGATATGCTTCAGCCACAACCCGCTGTGCGTACTTTTTCCCGTTCCGCTTTTGCCTTGGAAGAGATATCCCTTTCCATCTTTCTTTATGACGGAAGCGTGCATTAATACAGTATCGGAACAAGCCGTATTGAAAGCATAAATCATCATTAGGATATTGTTGAGCACAAATGCATCCGCTTCTGTTTCGTGCAGGAACAGGACACCTTTGGTAAATCTGTAGAAGAAATAAGCTGTGTACTCTTTCGGATCGTTGGGAGCGAGGATGGTAATGAGATAAGAGTCCGTATCCGGAATCACCCTGATCCTGCATGTAGCACCTTCCCATTCAAACTCGACGAGTGAGCGGTATTTAGCATGGTCTTCTTCTTGGATTTCACTCTCCGGCTGGACGGCAAGTGAGAATGCTATTTTGAGTTCTTTTTTTTTGTATGTATCTAAAGATAACAGGAAAGGTTTCAGGGAGGGAATCAGCTCTTCCGTTTTCCAGTGTGGAATGGTGGAGGAAGTACCGAATAGATAAGGCCCTACTTGATATACCTGTACGTTACGCTCTCCTTTCATAATCTATAATATTTGATGTACCGGTGTAAAGGTAGAGGAATTCTTCTGATTGGACAACTGAATTTTACACAATATTACAGGTATCGGTTCATTTCTCCAGTCTTTTCCGTTTCGGTATGTTCCGGGGATGCTATATCTTTGTAGGCAATGAAATCATTAATCTTGAATAAACCATGAAAACTGTACTTATCTGGTTGACTTTGTGTTTCGGCACCCTGATGACCACTTATGCCAATGGAACGGCTTATCTTTTTTCCTATTTTATCAACGACAGCAAAGACGGACTGCATCTGGCTTATAGTTATGATGGTCTGAACTGGACCGCCCTGAACGGTGGCAAGTCATACCTGACCCCTGCCGTGGGTAAAGATAAACTGATGCGTGACCCGAGTATCTGTCAGGCACCCGATGGCACCTTTCACATGGTCTGGACTTCCAGTTGGACCGACCGGATTATCGGCTATGCCTCTTCCCGCGACTTGGTTCATTGGAGCGAGCAGCGAGCCATTCCCGTCATGATGCACGAACCGACTGCCCACAATTGCTGGGCGCCCGAACTTTTCTACGATGAACCATCGCAGACGTATTATATTTTCTGGGCAACCACCATCCCAGGCCGTCATAAAGAAGTGGCAACCAGTGAGAGTGAGAAAGGGTTGAACCATCGCATGTACTACGTTACCACGAAAGATTTCCAGACCTTCTCGAAGACCAAAATGTTTTTCAACCCCGATTTCAGCGTCATTGATGCTGCCATCGTGAAAGACCCGAAGAATGAGGACTTTATTATGGTGGTGAAGAATGAAAACTCCAATCCTCCGGAGAAGAATCTCCGCATTACCCGTACCAGAAATCTGGCGAAAGGATTCCCTACTAAAGTTTCCCCTTCTATCACCGGAAACTACTGGGCGGAAGGACCTGCCCCCTTGTTTGTGAGTGATACGCTCTATGTTTATTTCGATAAATACCGTGACCACCGTTACGGTGCAGTCCGTTCACTGGATCATGGCGAGACTTGGGAAGATGTGTCTGATCTGGTTTCATTCCCTCGTGGCATCCGTCACGGGACGGCTTTTGCTGTGGATACCTCCGTTGTGGAAGCTTTGATTGCAAACTGCAATTTTCCTTTATTGGGCTCCCGGAAAGGTGATTGAGATGCTTCACGTTTTCAGTCACCATTACATTCGTCAAAGGATACTATTTTGCGAGTGCGGTTGCTCGTTCTTTCCTTGCGGATGTTTTCTTCCATATGGTCTGTTTCGGGATCATCGGCCCATACACCAAAAAGATCTTCCAACTTTCCGTTGCCGGTTCTGTTCTTAGCTTCTTTCTTTAATATGGAGTCGGTGAGCATCTTTATCAGATGTAGTTTGGCTTCATCGCTCAGTGACTTCAGCATATCGAAGTAGCTACTTGCCAGTTTAAGGCTCATGTCCATAACTCATCTCCTTTCTTGTTGATTTATAGTGGTAAAGATAAGGTTTGCCTGTGGCTTCTGCAACAAATTACGGGGAAAATATGTTTCCTCCGTCACCTTTCCGAAGTCTCTAATATTTATAAGTCAGCATAATCCGCCCTTCCGAAGTATTGGAAAACACATTGGCGTGATACCTGTATTTGGTATCGCGGGTGTAGTTCATAAATGTGCCGGTGAGGTACAGTTGTTTCCGCAATTTCAGGTCCAGCCGGAGGCCGACTGCATGGAGAATGGCCCTCGAACGGTCGCCCTGTGCATTGAGTGTCTTCGGTTCCACTTCGTCCCAGTTGATGTCTTGGGGATACCCTTTCCAAGTGAACATGTGGTAGACTTCGTAGATGGTGGATATAGCAAGACGGTCCTTGTAGGTAAAGTTAAAGTTGAGCTTGCTACTGTAGCCGCTGGCCAGGTTGTAGATGCGTTCGTCCACTTGATAATAGTCGCTGAGGGCACCTCCCAGAAGGATGGCGTTGAGGTAGGCGTAACCATCTATTCCCCAGTTTCGTTTGAGGTTTCTTTTGTAGATGAGGCCACCACCCACGGAAGCGGGTGTACAGAATTTATAAGGTACTTTTGCCGATACTGCCGATATCGTGTCCGAATCGTAGTAGTCGAAGTGCTGGTACAGCCCAAGGCTGAGGTAGTGCTTTTCATTGTTCACCAACTCTTTGGCTACCAGTCGGCCAACAATGTTTATCTGTCCCAGGACCGGTTGATCTTTCTGCCAGTTCAGGTTTGCCTGGATGGAGAAATAGTCGTAGGGTTTGGTATCTTCCGCATCGAAGCGGTCGCCGTATTCGATGTTGATTTCGGAGGCCAGACCCACACCTTTGTCCAGAATCTCGTCTTTCAGTTCCAGGGTACGTATACCCAGAGATACATCCACACTTACATCGGGTACACCGAATTGCTTACCCGAAGTGGAACGCCGCTTCCAGGCATCTCCGTTGATAATACGGGTCAAGCCGCGCATAGGAGACACCAGGAATCCGGCAAACTCCAGTCCGAAGCGTGACCAACCGGTTTTCCGGTCGTCGAGGATGAGGTCGGAAACCCTGTAAGTCACTTCACCCAAGGCCATACCACCGATAGGGGTGGCAATGATGTCGTTGGTAGAGGGATATTCGTTCTCCATAAACATCTCCCACATGAAGCTGCCGCCGAAGGCAAAGAGTCCGGACTGCCAGAAATTGTATCCGTTGGACCGGGCTGAGTTAAAGTACAGACTGCCGTGGTAGGGGTGCATGAACATATTGGTGCCCATGGCGTCATTGTCCCACACGAAGCCATGCTTGAGGTTGTCCTTGATAGTACGTCCGTTGATGTAGGCAAAGTCAGCCTTACGGATATAGCGGTCGAAAGCCCAGACTCCCATATTGATGCCGAAGACCATGGTGCCCGCCTGAAGTCCCCTTTTGTGGGAGTAATAGTCTATATCGAGCGAGTCGGCAGGTCGGGGAGTGGCTAAACGGTGGCGGATGGCGAGTTGTGGATAAGCCACATTAACGGCTATCAGGAAAGTGAGTAGAGTCAGCAGTAACTTTTTCATGATGCAAACTTAGGGATTTTTATTAAATGCACGTAGTTGTATTTTTCGTAAAAAGTCTCTATAACTTCTTAATTAACTCGTTTGCAACATAAAAGGTTCACGAAAGGGGGGAGATTGGTACGCGTTCGTCCGCTCCATTCGCGTTGTCCGCATACCAATTATTCTCCGGATGAATCGAAAATTATGGCTTGTGCTGCATGGATTTGGGGGAGTTTCTTTATCTTTGTCGCAGTTGCTACGGTGAAAATGCCGGCAACTCTAAATTCTTACTAAGAATATGTTGAAGGTGGTCCTACTCTTCCGACACGGATGTATGAAATAGAACTCTTTAAAACCATAGAAAGTTATGTCAAACGATGAGTGGAAGGAATTAAGCGAGAAATTGCACTATGGGTTGGCACTGGCCGAGCAACGCATGCTTGAGAAAAGAGCACAGCGGAACGAAACTGTGATAGTGGGTACACCTGCCCGCCGTCTGCTTCGTAAGGCAAAGCTGCGCAAGATGAAATAAATATCTTCACTTGCTGGGAATGCAGAAACAATCCTTCTTCTTCTGTAATCCTGTTATCTTACCGAATTCCGAAACATTTGCGGCGTCACCCCTGTATGCTTCTTAAAGAATTTATTGAAGAAGGCGGCATTATTGAACCCCAGACTCAGCGCAATATCCTTCACCTGCGTATTCTCCGTGCGCAGTTGCGTCTTGGCATCCATGATGAGTGTCCTGTTGATAATCTCCATTGCCGTATGTCCCGACTCCTTCTTGACAAGCCGGCAAAGGGCGGACGGTTGCATATTCATCTTCTTGGCATAATACACCACTTGATGCTCACGGGCATATTCCTCATGTACCATTCGGACAAAAATCCGGTACTGATGGAAATGTCTGCTGCCTGGCGTCTCTTTCAGTTTCGCCTGTTCCGGACAAAGTTCGGATACCCCCTGCAACATCAGACTTAGGAACGACTGCAACACAGCCTCACTCAACTTCTCCCCAACCTCTTTATAAAGGTGCGACAGAAACGTAAACATCTCCGAGTAAAGTTGCGAAACCATTTCCGACAGCGAGAAAACATAATGCTTGCCGATGATATGAAACTTATCCATCATATTCTTGCCCATTCCGGCATTCTGGATCAGTCGCTGCGAGAACATGACAGCATGTATTTCCACATCATCCGATGCGGTCAGTAGCTGGACGAAAGTCTCGGGAGGAACAACTATCAGTTCATTCACCCCAATCCGATATTCGGTATGATTAATAATTGTCTTCAGCGAACCCTTGCTGCAAAGAGCGAAAATGCCTCCCTCCGTCTTGTAAGCCCGTCCCGACAAATGGCTCAGCCCACTTGCCGTGATCTGCTGATATGCAATGAAGTCGGCATTTATATTGAATTTAGTTATACTCATGTCTTATCTTTTAGGCTTGCAAAATTGAATGATATTGATTTATAATCAGCAGGAATAACCGTTAAATTCGACTCTCTGTCCCTTTTCGTCCCGTTAAAAGATGTAAAGGTGTGAATGACGGAATATATCTGTGCCAAAATGGAATATTAATTTCTTCCGGTTTGTTTGTTGCCTACCCGTTTAAGCCCGACCTTTGCCGTCTACACGATAAACATAACCCTTTATGAACCCTGATATACCCCAAGAAGTACGGATAGTGAACGCCATTGCCGAACAATTGTTCGATGTATGGCCCGTCAGCATTGTCATGATCGACCTTGAAGACCGCATCTGGCGCGTGAACAAGCAGATGAGTGATGAACTCCAACTGGATACGGACATCCTCGGTAAGTCTGTCTTCGATTTGTTGGAAGTAGTGCAGGATAAGCAGAATGTCCTGCCTCGTTATTTACAGGAACTGCACGAAGGTTGCCAGCGCATCATCCCCTTGTCTTCCAACTGTTTCATCTATGAACAGAAGCGGCACATCAGTTTTCTGATACAAGGTGCCTTGATAGGCGTGTATGAAGAAGAGCGGCTGGTAAGAATCGTACTCTATTACCGCAATGTGCTGGAAGAAAGAACCCAGAAACGTTTGCTGAACATCGCCCTGAGTCGTACGCAGATATTCCAGTGGTCGTACGACCTGGAACGTAATCTTATGATTATCGATCCCCGCTATTTCGAATATTTGGGTATCCCTACCCGCGACTACACCCTCACCCCCGAAGAGTTTGCTTATTTGATACATCCCGACGACCGTCAGTCGGTGTTTGATGCCTTAACCTTGCAGCTGGATGGTAATCTATATGAAGCTCCTGTAGAATACCGCCTCCGCCGCGACGACGGCAGTTGGGAATGGTTCGAAGCCCAGTCCACCTACGTCGGGCAGCTGAAAGAAGCCCCTTACCGTATTGTCGGCATCTGTATGAGTACTCAGAAATACAAGGATACCGAAGACTGTTTGAACGAAGCCCTGCGTAAAGCCCGGCACAGTGATGAACTGAAAAGTATCTTCCTTGCCAATATGAGTCACGAAATACGCACCCCGCTCAATGCCATTGTGGGTTTTTCCTCCCTGCTAGCCCATGGAGACTCAGACCTGACCAAGGACGACATCATCGAATTTACCTCTCTGATTGAAAAAAACAGCCAGCTGTTGATGGTCCTGATATCCGACATCCTGGACCTCTCCAAGATAGAGTCGAACACCATGGAGTTCAACTTCTGCAACATCTCCCTCCATCAGGTACTGAATGAGATAGGCAGTGCGCAAAGAATGAATATGAAGAAAGGCGTGGAACTGTTGCTGGATCTTCCTGGACAGGAGATCACTATTGCTACCGATCCCACTCGCCTGAGCCAGATTATCAACAATCTGGTGAACAATGCGATTAAGTTTACCTCTGAAGGAAATATCCGTATAGGCTACCGGCCTGCCACTTCCAATCGTGTAAAGATATTTGTGGAAGACACGGGAACAGGTATGGCCAAAGAAGTGATAGAACATATCTTTGACCGTTTTTACAAAGGAGATGCCTTCAAGCAAGGCACAGGACTGGGGCTGGCCATCTGCCGGACAATCGCTGAACGTTTCAAGGGGAAGATCGAAGTAGCGTCTACGCCCGGAAAGGGCACACGCTTTACAATCATCCTGCCGCTGAAAGTAGAAGAATGAGTGGGTGCATAATGGTATAGTAATGAGTTTTCACCACAGAGTAACACAGAGTTTCACAGAGTTTAATCAATTTGAAATCA
>OMAW01001027.1_pt1 | contig 12161 bp, 9 predicted proteins | sample 1644731 | NCBI WGS metagenome assembly OMAW01 (sample SAMEA103958133, study PRJEB25191) | human gut metagenome | biome: human-associated habitat [ENVO:00009003]; feature: intestine environment [ENVO:2100002]; material: feces | place: Germany | collected 2013/2015 | reverse complement strand
GCATACGACTCAAGAAAATTGTAGATTACGTTTATCACAACACGCCTTTCTATCGAAAGAAGATGCAGGAAATGGGGATTACTCCCGATGACATTAATAGTATTGATGATATTGTAAAACTGCCGTTTACCACGAAACATGATTTAAGAGATAATTATCCGTTCGGACTTTGTGCCGTGCCGATGAGCCAAATTGTACGTATTCATGCTTCTTCCGGAACAACCGGAAAACCGACGGTTGTCGGATATACCCGTAAGGACTTGTCTACATGGGCGGAATGTATATCACGTGCTTTTACCGCTTATGGAGCGGGGCGTTCTGATGTTTTTCAGGTATCTTATGGATACGGACTGTTCACGGGCGGATTGGGAGCACATGCAGGAGCCGAAAATATTGGTGCTTCTGTTATTCCGATGTCCAGTGGTAACACGGAAAAACAGATAACCTTGATGCACGATTTCGGATCGACAGTGCTTTGTTGTACTCCTTCCTATGCGCTTTATCTGGCAGATGCAATCAAAGATTCCGGTTTGCCACGTGAAGAATTCCAGCTGAAAGTCGGTGCTTTCGGTGCAGAACCCTGGACGGAAAATATGCGTCATGAGATAGAAGAAAAGCTGGGAATCAAAGCATACGATATTTATGGATTGAGTGAGATTGCCGGACCGGGTGTCGGGTACGAGTGCGAATGTCAGCACGGGACTCACTTGAATGAAGACCATTACTTCCCGGAAATCATCGACCCGAATACATTGCAACCGGTGGAATCCGGTCAAACGGGCGAACTGGTATTTACTCATTTAACCAAAGAGGGTATGCCGTTGCTTCGTTACCGTACGCGTGATTTGACGGCCTTGCATCATGATAAATGTTCCTGTGGCCGTACATTGGTACGTATGGATCGTATTTTGGGACGTAGTGATGATATGTTGATTATCCGCGGTGTGAATGTATTCCCGACGCAGATTGAATCAGTCATTCTTGAAATGGAAGAGTTTGAACCGCATTATTTGTTGATAGTAGGTCGTGAAAACAATACCGATACAATGGAACTCCAGGTTGAAGTACGTCCGGAATTCTATTCGGATGAGATCAACAAAATGCTGGCTTTGAAGAAGAAACTGGGAGGACGTTTGCAAAGCGTACTCGGACTGGGAGTCAACGTGAAACTGGTAGAGCCTCGCAGCATTGAACGCAGCGTAGGTAAAGCGAAACGTGTAATTGATAACAGAAAAATGTAAATAAGTATTAGGTATTAAGTATTAAGTATTGACCATGCGGGTGATCTTGGAACTACGGTAATACTTGTTACCTAATACCTAATGCTTGTTACCTAATACTTAATACTTATTACTTAATACTTTAATAAATATGGTAGCAAAACAACTTTCTATTTTTTTGGAAAATAAGTCAGGCCGTTTGACGGAAGTGACTGAAGTGCTGGCGAAAGAAAATATCAATCTTTCTGCCTTGTGCATTGCCGAAAATGCTGATTTTGGTATTTTGCGTGGAATTGTATCCGATCCGGATAGAGCATACAAAGCTTTAAAAGATAATCATTTTGCAGTGAATGTGACTGATGTAGTAGGTATAAGCTGTCCCAATATACCAGGTGCTTTGGCAAAAGTGCTGGGATATTTATCAGAAGAGGGCGTATTTATTGAATATATGTATTCGTTTGCCAATAACCATATTGCAAACGTAGTGATTCGCCCCAGCAACCTGGATAAATGTATCGAGGTATTGAAAGAAAAGAAAGTCGATTTACTGGCTGCAAGTGACTTGTATAAACTGTAAATATAACAGTGAGCAATAAATAATGAACGGTAAACAGTTGTGTTATCCAATTCAAGGACTACGCAATTGCTTACCGTTTTTACTATATAGTGACGCTATCCGGTGAAGATAGCGACGGTATATGCCAACGATACCGTCACTATCCCGAACACATACCGTCACTATTGTGATTCGTTTATAATCTGCTGTTTATAGTTTGTCGTTTGTAATTCGACGTCATTTTCTCTCCTTTTGTCGATGTTTAACGCCTTTTATGTATTAAAAAACACAGATTAATTGCTAAATTCCCAGCGAATAAGTAACTTTGCGCATTATTTTTAAATAGGATGAAGAAAAATATCATTATAACTTTGCTTGCGGCGGCTACTCTTACATCATGTGGGGAGTATAATAAATTGCTGAAAAGCACCGATTACGAATACAAGTACGAAGCCGCCAAAAACTATTTTGCGAAGGGACAGTATAATCGTTCAGCTACGTTGCTGAATGAGTTGATAACCATTCTGAAAGGAACCGATAAAGCGGAAGAATCTTTGTATATGTTGGGAATGAGCTACTATAATCAGAAAGATTATCAGACAGCAGCCCAGACATTTATCACCTATTTCAATACATATCCTCGTGGTACTTTTACCGAATTGGCACGTTTCCATGCAGGTAAGGCTTTATTCCTGGATACTCCGGAACCACGTTTGGATCAGTCAAGCACTTATCAGGCTATCCAGCAATTGCAGATGTTCATGGAGTATTTCCCGAACAGCACAAAGAAGCAGGAAGCACAGGATATGATTTTTGCTTTACAGGATAAACTGGTTTTGAAAGAGCTTTATTCAGCAAGGCTATATTATAATCTGGGTAATTATTTAGGTAATAACTATGAGTCTTGTGTAATCACAGCTCAAAATGCGTTGAAGGATTATCCTTATACTGATTATCGTGAAGAACTTTCCATTTTGGTTCTGCGTGCAAGACACGAAATGGCTATCTATAGCGTTGAGGACAAGAAGATGGATCGTTACCGCGAAACGATTGATGAATATTACGCTTTTAAGAATGAATTTCCTGAAAGTAAATATTTGAAAGAAGCCGAGAAGATATTCAATGAATCACAAAAAGTAATTAAAGACTAAATTTAAATAGATTTATGGACTACAAAAAAACGAATGCTCCTGCTACAACAGTAACCCGTGACATGATGGAACTCTGTGCTGATACAGGTAATGTTTATGAAACAGTTGCCATTATTGGTAAGCGTGCTAATCAGATCAGTGTAGAAATCAAAAACGATCTTTCTAAGAAACTGGCAGAGTTTGCTTCTTACAATGACAATTTGGAAGAAGTGTTTGAAAATAGAGAGCAAATCGAAATTTCTCGTTATTATGAGAAATTGCCGAAACCGGACTTGATTGCTACGCAAGAATACATCGAAGGGAAAATATATTATAGAAATCCGGCTAAGGAGAAAGAAAAACTTCAGTAATTTATTTTCTGACGAAGAATTTGATAGTCAAGTAGTAAGTGGGATGATGATCCCTGCTCCTTATTGCTTGGCTATTATTGTTTAACTCAACTACTATTTAGAATACTTATGATTCAACGAATTCAAACTGTTTATTTATTGATTGTTGTAGGATTGCTGATTACAGCCATGTGTTTGCCGATGGGCTACTTCATTGATGCAATGGGAGAACATCCTTTTAAGGCATTAGGATTGGAAGTAAACGGTGCTATTCAGTCTACATGGGGCTTGTTCGGAATTCTGATGGTTAGCACCATCGTGGCTGTGGCTACTATCTTTTTGTATAAGAACCGTATGTTGCAGATTCGTATGACAATTTTCAATAGCTTATTATTGGTAGGTTATTACATTGCTGCCCTTGCTTTTTATTTTGCATTGAAGAATGATGAAAATATGTTCCGTATAGGCTGGGCATTGTGTTTGCCGCTTGTTTCTATCATCCTGAACATACTGGCTATCCGTGCTATCGGACGGGATGAGGTGATGGTAAAAGCTGCGGATAGATTGCGATAAAAAGGGCTAAAGCCTCCAGAAATAGAAATCCCCGCTAATTCGTTTAGAGTTAGTGGGGATTTTTTTAGTTCGTTGTGAATGGGATTTTTAAATAAGAGGTTTTAATCTCTTCCTCCTTGAAAGAGGGGTTATTTCTTCAAATCAAATAAATATGTGAGCTTTATGGTAATGGTTCCATGCGCTGCACGGGCGAAATAATCTTTCTTAGTAGTGCTGTAGAAATCAGACAGGGCAAAGTAATAACGGCCTTCAACGATGAAGCTACCGGCTTTCTTTGTTCTAAGTTCTACACCACCGCCACCGGCAATACCATAGTCAAATTTATTTTGAATCTTAACTCCGTACAGGGCTTTCTGTGTATCAGATAAGCTATTCATATCAATACCTTTTATTGTTTCCGATTCACTGATTAGAAAGCTGATTTGAGGACCTGCATGGACAAAGAATTGCAATCCTCTGTCTCGTCCGAAAGCGAGGTGAGCGAGGAAAGGAATATCAATATAAGTCATTTTGCGGGTGTAAGTTTTAGTAGGGTCCTTCGAAGTGACTTCATATCCGTTGGCGTCCAGTGATATTGTTTCAAATAATTGGTCCCAGCCCCGTTGCGAGACATTCAACTCGACCTGTGCGCCACAAATCATGGCAAAATACTTCTCGGATATATAACGTGCTGTCAAACCTCCGGTAATTCCCATCAGGCTATTTTGCTTGATGGTGGGAGTAAAAGAAGCACTGTTTAAATTGACACCTCCATTGATACCTACCGATAAATTGCTTCGTGCTTCTCCGATTTGAGCGATAGCAGGAAGGGTAAATCCTGTAAGTAAGAGTGTTGCGATCAAAAATGGTTTTATCTTTATCATTTTCGTATTATTCGAAGTCAAGTTTTACTAATTCAAAATTCTTAGTGAAACGTATGAAGAACACCTTTTTATTAATAAATCCTCCCCAGTTGTTTACGCGCTCGAATTTGAATCCCGTCTGGATAGGAGTCAGGTTCATTTTAGGCAGATTGTTTTCCAGTTCCGAGCCATAAAGCGATAATCCTTTCAGGAAGAAGAAACCGGTGTCAAAACCCAGCATTGCATAATTAGGATATTTGCTTGCCAAGTCTTTGCTATACCATTTATGGTAAGCATTGGTAAACTGCACAGCTGCCGGGAACAACGTATTCGTATAGAATGAAGAATAGAAATATACATCCAACTCAAAGAAGTTCTCCAGATGATCTCTGGTATAGGTCTGCCATTCCGGATAGCCGAACAGATGAATATTCTCTGCAGGATTCTCTCTGACTAACAGCGTCAGTTGAGGAAGTATCTTAATCAGTAAGACGTTGTTGCCTGATGTCGGAATAAAGATGTTTTCTTTATCACTGCGGAGCGCTGCTTTCAACGTTTCTTTCGTTGCGCTTTCGCCAACAGTTTTCATAGAGATGCCTTTGCTTTTCAACTCTTGTTTCAAGCCGCTGATAAATTCCGCTTTCTCCTTATCAACGCTCGCCGGTTCTATGAAGATAACGTTTGCATTGGGGAATTGACGGGTGAAGTGTTCATAAACCTCTGAATATAAGTAAGATTGAGGCGTATTGATCTGATAAACAGCCGGGTTGTTGAATACCTCTTCTCCTTTTTGAGAGAAAGGAATCACCAGGCGTATGTCGTTCTTCTCTGCGAAGTCGGACAATGGCTTTATTTGATTCTGATGCATCGGACCGAAGATGATATTCATACTTTTCATCTCGTTCTTGGCAAGAATCGTATTTAATGTAGAAACATCTTTTCCACAATCATATACATATAGGTCAAGAGAAATACCTGTACGCTTCAGACTGTCTACTGCCATCAGGAAACCTTCGTAGTATTCCACCATGCGTTTGTCTTCCTGGAAAGGCAACAATAAGGCTGCTTTAATGGTAGACAGCTTTTGGGGAGTCTCTTTACTTTTGCGGAAAAGCTCGCTATTGCTGGGAGGAATAGCGTAAGGATCTTCCTTCTGTGTAGGTTGCACGGTCGTTGCTGCCGGGTAAGGGATGCAAAGGAATTGTCCCTTTTTCATGCCTTTTTTCAGTTCCGGGTTAGCTGCAATTAACTCCTGCTCGCTGATTCCATATTCACGGCTCACGCTAAAAATAGTCTCTTTGCGTTTTACCTTATGCATATCCTTGCATTTCGGAACAACAGGACCTTGAATGGTGGTCTGTTCGGTAGGCGTTTGAGTTGCAGTAGCAGTTTGCTCTTCTTTTTTCTGTGGAATCAGGATAACCTGTCCGATACGGAAATTTTCGGCACTCAAACCGGGATTTGCTTCACAAATATCTTTGGCGGATACATTATACATGGTTGTCAGTTTGTATAGTGTTTCTCCGGCTTGAATCGTATGGAATGTTTCTCCCTTCTGGCTCTCTTTTCCCGTAGGAATTTTGATTGTCTGTCCGGCATAGATCTTTTCGTCACAGCCCGGATTCAGACGTATGATGTCTGATGTAGTGACATTATACATCTTGGAGATGGAGTATAAACTTTGTCCTTTTTCGATGGTATGCAAGAAATATGATTGGTTTTCTTGTGCATAACTGATAGCATATGAAACGCTTATAAAAAGCAAAAATAAGAATATACGGTTTATCGGTTTCATCAAATTATAACTATTGGTTCTTGAAATCAAGGAACAAAGGTACAAATAATGCCCTATATCTTCATAAGATTTGAGTTAAGAAAATAATATTGTGCTTTTTTAGGAGCATATTTCGGGCGGAAACATTAATTTTGCAACATTTATGGAAGGATATGAATATGCAGGAAACAGAATATATTAATGTGTACGGTGCGCGCGTGCACAATTTAAAGGATATTGATGCCGAAATTCCCCGTAACAGTTTGACTGTTATCACCGGATTGAGCGGTAGTGGAAAATCTTCTTTAGCCTTCGATACGATTTTTGCCGAAGGACAGCGTCGTTATATTGAAACTTTTTCAGCGTATGCCCGTAACTTCTTGGGTAATCTGGAACGTCCGGATGTCGATAAGATAACTGGTTTGAGTCCGGTTATCTCCATTGAACAGAAAACAACGAATAAAAATCCCCGTTCTACCGTAGGAACGACTACGGAGATATATGATTATCTCCGTTTGCTGTATGCCCGTGCGGGAGTGGCTTATTCGTATCTGTCGGGTGAGGAGATGGTGAAATATACCGAAGAGCAGATTCTGGACTTGATTCTGAAAGATTATAAAGGAAAGAAAATATATCTGCTGGCTCCGCTAGTTCGTTCACGTAAGGGACATTACAGGGAACTTTTCGAACAAATACGTAAAAAAGGATACCTGTATGTACGGGTGGACGGTGAAGTGCGTGAAATAACGCATGGCATGAAACTCGACCGCTATAAAAATCACGATGTAGAAGTGGTTATTGATAAATTAGTGGTAGCGGAGAAAGATGACCGGCGCTTGAAACAGAGTGTGGCAACCGCTATGCGCCAGGGAGATGGGTTGATGATGATTCTGGATGCCCAGTCTGAAAGCATCCGTCATTATAGTAAGCGGCTCATGTGTCCTGTCACCGGATTGTCTTATCGTGAGCCGGCTCCGCATAACTTCTCATTCAATTCACCGCAAGGGGCATGTCCGAAGTGTAAGGGATTGGGAGTAGTCAATCAGATTGATGTGGACAAAGTGATTCCCGATCGTGAACTTTCCATTTATGAAGGAGCGATAGCACCTTTGGGAAAATATAAGAATGCGATGATTTTCTGGCAAATCGGTGCTTTGCTCGAGAAGTACGACGCAACACTGAAAACTCCGATAAAGGAGTTGCCGGACGATGCGATTGATGAAGTATTGTACGGTTCTGATGAACGGATTAAAATCAAGAGTTCGCTGATCGGTACTTCCTCCGATTACTTTGTTACTTACGAAGGAGTGGTGAAGTATATTCAGATGTTGCAGGAAAAGGATGCTTCTGCAACAGCACAGAAATGGGCGGAACAATTTGCCAAAACAACGGTTTGTCCCGAATGTAAAGGGGCTCGTTTGAATAAAGAAGCTTTGCATTTTCGTATCCATGATAAGAATATCAATGAGTTGGCGAATATGGATATCAACGAGTTGTACGACTGGTTGATGAAGGTGGATGAGTTCCTTTCCGATAAGCAGAAGAAAATATCGGTGGAGATTCTGAAAGAGATTCGCACACGTTTGAAGTTCTTGCTGGACGTGGGGCTGGATTATCTGGCATTGAATCGTAGCTCTGTTAGTCTTTCCGGTGGTGAGAGTCAGCGTATCCGCTTGGCTACACAGATTGGTTCGCAATTAGTGAATGTACTTTATATTCTCGACGAGCCGAGTATCGGTCTGCATCAGCGTGATAATCTGCGTCTTATCAACTCGTTGAAAGAACTCCGCGACATGGGGAACTCCGTGATTGTAGTGGAACATGATAAGGATATGATGCTGGCTGCCGACTATGTCATCGATATGGGTCCGAAAGCCGGACGTCTTGGAGGCGAAGTCGTTTTCGCCGGAACCCCGCAGGAAATGCTGAATACAGATACAATGACTTCGCAATATCTGAATGGCAAGATGAAGATAGAAATCCCTGCCAAGCGTAGAAAAGGAAATGGGAAATCTATCTGGCTGAAAGGAGCGAAGGGGAATAACCTGAAGAATGTAGATGTTGAATTTCCGTTAGGTAAACTTATTTGCGTAACTGGTGTATCAGGAAGTGGAAAATCTACCTTGATTAATGAAACTTTGCAACCGATTCTTTCACAGAAGTTCTATCGTTCTTTACAAGATCCTTTGGAATATGATTCGATTGAAGGGTTGGAAAATATAGATAAGGTAGTAGATGTGGATCAATCACCTTTGGGACGTACGCCACGCTCTAATCCTGCGACTTATACCGGTGTGTTTTCTGATATCCGTAACCTGTTTGTAGGTCTGCCGGAAGCTAAGATTCGCGGTTATAAACCGGGACGTTTCTCCTTTAATGTTGCAGGTGGGCGTTGTGAAGCATGTACGGGAAATGGCTATAAGACGATTGAAATGAATTTCCTTCCTGATGTATATGTGCCTTGTGAGGTTTGTCACGGTAAACGTTATAACCGGGAAACACTGGAAGTACGTTTCAAGGGAAAATCGATTGCCGATGTACTTGACATGACGATCAACCGTGCTGTGGAATTCTTTGAAAATGTGCCGCAAATCTTGAATAAGATTAAAGTCTTGCAGGATGTCGGACTCGGATATATAAAGCTGGGACAATCTTCTACCACTCTTTCCGGTGGAGAAAGCCAGCGTGTGAAATTGGCAACGGAGCTATCGAAAAGAGATACGGGCAAAACTCTTTATATCCTTGACGAACCGACTACCGGACTTCATTTTGAAGATATCCGTGTATTGATGGGAGTATTGAATAAGCTTGTAGATAAAGGTAATACTGTTATCGTCATCGAACACAATCTGGATGTGATTAAAATGGCGGATTATATTATCGATATGGGCCCTGAAGGTGGTAAGGGCGGGGGAGAACTCCTTAGTTACGGAACACCGGAAGAAGTTGCGAAGAGCCCTAAAGGATATACACCTAAGTTTCTTCGCGAAGAGCTGGGTCTCTAATTTAAATTATAGAGTGCCAACTTATCGGACAATCTTCGATGGGTTGGCACTTATCATATCATATTCTTTATTTATCAGATACAGAACTTATAAATACAACGAAAATGAAGATCAATAAAACGAATGCCGCACGGCTGTTAGATAAGGCTAAGATAGCCTATGAATTAATTCCCTACGAAGTAGATGAAAACGACTTGAGTGCTGTTCATGTGGCAGCAAGTTTAGGAGAGAATATCGAGCAGGTTTTTAAAACGCTTGTTCTGCACGGCGATAAAAGCGGATATTTTGTCTGTGTCATTCCGGGGGAACATGAAGTTGATTTGAAACTGGCGGCTAAAGCCTCGGGTAACAAGAAGTGTGAGTTGATTCCCGTAAAAGAACTTCTGCCACTTACCGGATATATCCGGGGAGGTTGTTCGCCGATCGGTATGAAAAAGCATTTTCCTACTTATATTCATGAAACCAGCCAACAATTTCCGTATATTTATGTAAGTGCCGGTGTGCGGGGACTTCAGATAAAAATAGCTCCGGAAGATTTGATTCATGAATCCAGGGCGGAAATTTGTCGTTTATTTGAGGAGTAGTTTAACAAATCATTGTGCAAAAACTCGAGAAAAAGTATATATTTGCAAGAAATATTTATTTAAATCAATCAATTATTAATTCTAAAAACTTATATCTATGTTCAACAAACATCCTAAAGGTCTGGTCGCCGCAGCACTCGCCAATATGGGCGAACGTTTCGGATTTTACATTATGATGGCAGTCCTTACTCTGTTTATCTCAGCGAAATTCGGTTTGTCCGAAACTGTGACCGGATATATTTATTCTGCTTTTTATGCATCAATTTATATATTGGCATTGGCAGGCGGTCTGATTGCGGATAAAACTAAAAACTTTAAAGGTACTATTTTGGCAGGCTTGGTCTTAATGGCTGTCGGTTATTTGATAATAGCCATACCCACTCCTACGCCTGTTCCCAGTATGGCACTTTATTTAACCTTAACCTGCTTCGGACTTTTAGTTATTGCTTTCGGTAATGGTTTATTCAAAGGAAACCTTCAGGCATTGGTAGGACAGATGTACGATAATCCTGTATATTCTAATTTGCGTGATGCTGGTTTCCAGATTTTCTATATGTTCATTAATATCGGTGCCATTTTTGCTCCGTTTGCAGCGGTAGGTGTACGTAACTGGTGGTTATCTACTTTCGGTTACAATTATGATGCCGATCTTCCTGCATTATGTCATGGTCATTTGGCTGGTACGCTGTCACCCGAAGCTACCGAAACATATCATACATTGGTAGAGAAAGCCTCCAGTGTTCCGGTACAGGATTATACAGCATTTGCATCTGATTATTTGAATGTCTTTACCACAGGTTTCCATTATGCGTTTGGAGTGGCTATCATCGCGATGGTCATTTCTTTGACGATCTATTTGCTGAATAAGAGAAACTTCCCGGATCCCAGCAAGAAGGCAGCTGCTTCTTCCTCCTCTTCGTCTGCTACTGTAGAAATGAGTATTCAGGAAGTAAAACAACGTATGTACGCTCTCTTTGCAGTATTCGGAGTCGTTATCTTCTTCTGGTTCTCTTTCCACCAGAACGGTTTGACATTGACTTACTTTGCAAAAGAATACACTGACCTCAATTTGTTTGGCATGCCTATTTCCGCAGAGTTGTTCCAATCACTGAATCCATTCTTCGTTGTCTTCCTGACTCCTGTGATTATGGCGATCTTTGCCAGTCAGCGCAGACGTGGAAAAGAACCTTCTACTCCTAAAAAGATTGCGATTGGTATGGGTATTGCGGCATTAGCCTTTATCGTAATGGCTGTCGGCTCTTATTTTGCCAATCTACCTTTGCACAAGGATATTATTGCTGTAGGTACTTCACCGGTGAAAGTGACTCCGTTCCTGTTGATGCTGACTTATCTGATTCTGACGGTAGCTGAGTTGTACATTTCCCCGTTGGGAATTTCGTTTGTGTCTAAAGTGGCTCCTCCGAAATACCAGGGTATCATGCAGGGAGGATGGCTAGGTGCAACTGCGCTTGGTAATCAGCTGCTGGTGATCGGTGCTATCCTATACGAATCAATTCCTATCTGGATGACATGGACTGTATTTGTTGTAGCTTGTACTATTTCAATGTTTACAATGATTTTCATGCTGAAATGGCTGGAACGCGTAGCGAAATAAGCTTACGTCAGTAATACATAAAACGAATGCCCCGGAACAGATATTGTCATTCAATCCATGTTCCGGGGCATTTTGTATATAGCTTTATTTTTCAGATATCCAGTCCCATGATATAGTCATTCATGTAATATCCGTTGCCAATCGGAAAATCCCCTTCCCGCAACTTTCTCATTCCCATCCGTTCATAAAACAGTAAAGCTTTATTGTCACGGTTCACATTCAGCTCCATTAAGCAAGGTTCCGGATGTACTTCCTTTATATATTTGATAGCTTCTCTGAATAAAAAGCTGCCGCAGTGCGCGCCTTGAAAATAGGGGAGAACATAAATTTTCTGAAGATGGAATACATTTTCTTCCTGTTGTTGTACAGAGACGTAGCCGCAGGGCTCGCACTCTTCATACGCGATAAAATAAACATGGCCTTCTTCTTCCATTTGTTTCCGGATATTTTCGGGAGAGTACATCCAGTCCATCATATAATCCAGTTGTTCGGGAGATAAGATCTCTTTATAA